>ENA-ORUO01000016-ORUO01000016.1-human-gut-metagenome-genome-assembly--contig:-NODE-16-length-212654-cov-14.398793_pt1 | contig 212654 bp, 164 predicted proteins | sample MGYA00242082_ERZ509215 | MGnify/ENA primary metagenome ERZ509215 (study PRJEB26280, sample SAMEA2338829) | human gut metagenome | biome: human gut; feature: human-associated habitat; material... | reverse complement strand
GTAAGGAATCAAAACGCATGATGACCGCATAGAGCATAACGACAAGATGAGTCCATATGTCGAAACGTTTTACATAGTGCTCTCCACCATATTCACGACTTAACCGAAGGATTGTTGACTTGTCCAGTAATTTTATCACCTGACAATAGAGCGGCTGTCCGCTAAAATGTGTACTTTTGCCCATAATTAGATTTTATTGTTTGGCGACTGAAATCTAACGAAAATGGGCTGACTTCGCAAATGAAGTCAGCCCTAATTTTATGGCTTTGTAAAATTTTTATCGGACAGTAATATAATTTTATACTATTTACTGAATGTCCCGAAAAAATAAAAAACATCAGCATGTTTTTAGGAAAACATGCTGATGTTTTTTTATTAATTTCAGCAATTTCTGATTGTGTTATTGAGGGGTGAGAATATATCCGAAAGTTACATAACCGATAATACCGCAAATTACTATCAGCAGAATCGGATTTACTTTATAGCGATACGACGCTATGAATGTGCCGGCAAACAGTATGATACTTGTGAGAATCTGCCAGTTGTATGTTCCAAAGTTTTCTCCGTTCATCAAAACCAGTGCTGCAGCTGCCAGCAATCCGACAACACCCGGGCGTAATCCTTCGAATACGGAAGCAATAATCGGATGTTTCTGATATTTCAGAAAAAACTTACTTATCAGTACCATCAGGATGAATGACGGCAGCACTACAGAAACTGTGGCGATAGTAGAACCTAAGATGCCTACTGCATGAGAATATCCAGCATTGACAACAGCTGAATAACCCACATAGGTAGCGGAGTTGATTCCGATCGGACCGGGAGTCATCTGGCTGATAGCTATGATGTCGGTAAATTCATTAGAACTGAGCCATTCGTGGCGTGTCACTACCTCGCCTTGGATCATCGAAATCATGGCATATCCGCCTCCGAATCCGAAGAGCCCTATCTTGAAAAATGTATAGAATAATTGTAAAAATATCATAGCTGTTTATTTTACTTCTGTTGGTTTTGTTTATTCTTGTATCGTCCGTACAGATATCCTCCTAGTCCACTTAGTATGATAACGTAGATAGGAGAGAAATCGAGCAGCCAGATCAACAGGGCAGAAACACAGGGAATCCAGATATTATACCGGCTGATCTTTGCCGATTTGGCCATTTTAAATGTTGGAGCAGCAATGAGTGCTACAACTGCGGGACGGATACCTTTAAAGATATTTTCTACTGCCGGAATATGCTTGAACTGCTGGAAAAACAGTGCAATGGCAAGCATGATGATAAAAGAAGGAAGGATCGTTCCCAGTGCCATCCAGAAAGCGCCCCAGAACTTTTTCAGTTTGTATCCGATGAAAATAGCTATATTGACAGCAAAAATACCCGGTACGGTCTGTGCCAATGCCATCAGGTCGAGAAAATCTTCTCTTGATATCCATTTTCGTTTGTCTACCAGTTCGTTCTCTATCAAAGGAACCATGGCATATCCGCCTCCTATGGTAAATGCTCCGATACGGGTAAAAATCAGAAACGATTTGATGTAAAAATTCATTGTCTTATACTTATTGTTTATTCTTCATTTTTCTTGTATATGCTAGGTGGTACGCCATAAAATTTCTTGAACGTATCGGTAAAATATTTAGGATCTGCAAATCCCATCATGTCGGCTACTTCGGCTACAGTATACCGTTGGCTTTTGAGAAGAGCAGCTGCCTCTTGCATACGTATATTTCTTATAAAATCATTTGGAGCCATTCCTGTAAGTGCTTTTATTTTGTTATAGAAACTGGTACGGCTCATATTCATTCCAGCACAAAGGGTATCTACCGTGAGGTCTTTGCCTAAATTTTCTTTTACCAGTACGGTAACCTTTTGCATGAATTCGTTGTCCAGGTTGGTCGGCATCGGTATATCTTCTGTTTTAGACTCGATATTGACCGACGCTTGCTGAAGTTTCTTGCGTATGATTTCTCTGTTCTCCAATATGTTGCTGATATTGGCTCTCAGCACCATCAGGTCGAAAGGCTTGGTAATGTACATATCAGCCTTTGTTTCCAGTCCGCGGAGAATATCTTTCTTGTCGCCTAAAGCTGTCAGCAGGATGATAGGTATGTGGCTGGTTTCGATATCCGACTTCAGTGTACGGCACATCGTTTCCCCGTCCATAACCGACATCATAACATCCGATATAATCAGGTCGGGTTGCTGAACTTTTATCTTGTCTATTGCCTCTTGACCGTTCTCGGCTCCATCTACCTGATAGATATCCGACAAGCTTTTCATCAGGAATAAACGAAGGCTGGCATTATCTTCTACTATCATGATTCGAGGACTGTCAGGATGAGCCGTAATTTGTGTCTGTTCTGCTTCGGGCATAGGGGCAACTATACCATCTTGCAACAAAACGGTTCTGAGATTCTGATCAACACCTTCATTTCTGTATTGATAATGTTCGCTCTGAATCGGGAAGCTTAACTGGAATGTTGTTCCTACATTTTCTGTACTGCTGAAACTTATTTTTCCTTCATGGTTTTTGATAAGTCTGTAAGTAAGTAGCATGCCAACTCCAGATCCGGTGATAAGCTGATTGGTTGCATTTTTTCCTCTGAATAAGAATTTGAATAATTTTTTCTGGTCCTCTTTAGGAATTCCTATTCCGGTATCTTTTATAGTCAATATCCACCGGTTCTTATTATGGTCCGTTTCTATGGTGACACTTCCTCCTTTTGGTGTATATTTTAATGCGTTGCTCAGCAGATTTTGCAAAATAGAATCTATCTTGTTCTGGTCTATCCAGACTTCCAGACTGGTAAAGCTACTTTTATACTGGAAGTCTATTCCTTTTTGTTCTGCATATGCTTTGAACTGTTGCATATAATTTTGTATATATTGATTCAGTTCATAGCGCACTACTGATATCTTGGAGCTATATAATTCTTCCTTCTGGAAGTCCATCAGGTTGTTTGCCAGCTCCGAAAGATTATCCGTGCTTTGTATGGCAAGGTTCAGGTTGGTTGTACCTTGTTCTGTAAGTTGTTCATTCTTCAGGATTTCTCCTAACGGTGCTTTTATCAACGTCAGCGGCGTACGTATGTCGTGTGCCGTTTGCATGAAAAAGTTGATTTTGGCTTGTGAAATCTGCTTGTCGCGGCGTATCATCTGGTAACGGATAATAGCATAGCTAATTCCGATGATAATCAGGGCGTACAATAGGAATGCCCAGAATGTCATCCAGATAGGGCGTCCGATTAAAATTTGTATTTCACGTTCCTCCAGAATCTGATGGTTGTTCATCAGTATAGCACGCACGCGTAATGTATAATTTCCCGGTGACAGGTTGGTATATCTTATCAGGTTATCGCTTGAAGGTGGTGACCAGCGATCATAAAATCCTTCCAGCTTCCAGCTGTACATGATGTTGGAAGGATTGTCGAAGCTGATAGACGATACGTTCATCGAAAATGTATTCTGATCGTAGTCCAGCTCAATGCATGAAGTTTTGTCCAACGCCTGAGTAAGGGGAGAATTTTTTTCTCCCGGATGTACGGTGCGATACATGATACTCAGATCAGAGAATATCATGTGGCTGGAAAATGTTTCCGGAAGCTGAATACTATCGGGTAATACGATGACTCCTTCATTGCTTCCGAATATCATGTAACCGTCGCGCGAATGTATGGCCGCGTTAGGATTAAAGCTGGCAGCCAGCAATCCTTGTTCTTTGGTCCAGTTGATAAACTTGTTGGCCTTTATGTCGAAAAAGGACAGTCCATTTTCTGTTCCAAGATAAAGATTTCCGTTTCTGTCTGGTACGATACTGTATATGTTGTTACTGATCAGTCCACAGTTTTCGTCGTAATATCGGGTTACTTTTCCTGTCTTCTTTTCGAAAATAAATAATCCGTCACCGTAAGTACCGAAATATGTATAGTTTCCTGACGGATCATTGTATATCATGTTGATACATTGAATATCAAATTCCGTATCCAGAGGTGTTGCTTGTTTTTTTAATTTATCGAATACAAAGACTCCATTGATTGTTCCTATCCATAAAGAATGCTCATCTTTTTGAGTAATACATGTAATAGGATAACCAATGTTGTATTCACAAACCTCCTTTGTTGTCAGGCTATATGATTTTAGTCGGTAAAATCCTCCAATCCAGATATGTCTTTCATTGTCGCGGTAAATGCTGCGGATATACTTATCTGGCCCTTCTCCTTGCCGGATGTTTTGTTGCTGGAAAAAGGTTACTTCTTTTGTTCTTTTGTCTATTTTATAAATGCCGGACATGTATCCTCCTGCCAGGATGATACCAGGACTGCTTTCGCATAGTGACGTAAATATGTGATTCTCACTTCGTTCTCCATTAGGTGAATGCGATGGTGAGAAGTTTATCCATTTGTTTTCACTTACATCAAAATAACATATACCGTTGCTCGTTGCATACCAGGAATCACCTTCCGAATCTTCCATAACTCCGTTTATACAGTTGTTTGCCAGCGAATTAGTGTAATTGGCTGAGTGCATGAACCATTCGTAAGCAGGATATTTTTCGGTGTATATGGTGATACCTGTTGGATAGATAACATTCCAGATTCGGTTGGCACTATCCATATAAATATCTTTGATGATACTTCCGTTCATCTTATTGGGCTTACGGGTATCTTCTTTCAGAAAATGATTTAACGTTAATTGTTTCAAGTCCAGTTTATATACTCCGTCACCGTCTGTTGCAATGAGGAGGACATCTTTCTCTTTCTTGCTTGGAATGATCTTATTTACTCCGATGTCTTTCATGGAGTTGCCCATGCTTTCCAGTTGTTCTTCCTCGATATCGTATATAAACAATTTGTCTAGCAACGTATTTATTATCAATTGCTTTGTCGGGCTATGGTAATATATGTGGTCTATCAGATGAACATTGGGAAGTTGTATCTTCTTTATTTCAGTGAGTTGTTCTCCTTTCAGTTGTACTTCGTATAACAAATGTTCGGATGCAAGATAATATTTGTTTTTCTCAGCCTGAGTTATGCAGATAATTTTATCTGAAATAACAGGTGACAACTGATAATTTTTACTTTGATGATAGTTATATATGTATTGGCTTTGATTTGTGCAAAACCAAATATTTGCTTCTGAATCCATGTAAACACTGGATATAGGAGCTTTTTTCAGTGCGGGAAATGTTGCTCGTAAGTCGAACGCTAGCTGGAAGGAATCTCTTTGTTCGTCGTAACGAAAAACGAATCCATCTTTGCCGACTTCCCAAATAGTATTGTCTTTATCTGTATAAAGAAAATTCAGATTGGGATAGAAGCTGAGAGGATTGTTGCATCGGTGGAGTTGGTAGTGCTTGAATTGCTTTCCATTATACCGGTCAAGACCTTTGTGAGTAAGAATCCATATATAATTTTGTTTATCTTGCTGGATAGATAAAACTCTTCGGCTGCTGAGTCCATTATCCATATCGATATATTCAAAAATCTGGGCTTGTAGCGGAAGGAAAAACGATAGTAATAAGCACGTTATAATTAGAGTCGTTCGTTTCATTATTATTTGTTTTGTTCCGAGAATGAAATTATGCAAATGTCGGGAAAAAGGCTGATTTCTCAAAACAAAACGAAGAAAAATAAAAGGTGCTGTTTCTTCTGGTAAAAGAACAGCACCTTTTTATAAATCAAGTGATATTTTTATTTCTTATGAGCTTCTACCCATTTGCGTGCATTGACAAAGGCTTCCATCCACGGGGTGATCTGGTCGTTGTCTTTACGGTCTAATGGATAATAAGCGTTTTCCCATGGGAAGCATGCACGTTCCAGGTGTGGCATCATTGCCAGATGACGTCCATCCTGAGAAGCGATACCAGCTACGCTGTAGTCTGAGCCGTTCGGATTACCTGGATATTCGTCATATGAATATTTCAATACCACGTTGTAGTGATCTTCCGGATAAGGCAATGAGAACTTACCTTCTCCGTGAGCTACCCAGATACCCAGTTTTGAACCACTCAAAGATCCGAACATTACACTGCGGTTCATCGGTACTGTTACACCCAAGAATGCTGATTCGAATTTGTGAGAGTCGTTGTGCAGCATCTTGCCTTTTTTCTTGTCTTCCGGAGTAATCAGACCAAGTTCCATCATCAACTGGCAACCGTTGCAAACACCCAGTGACAGCGTGTCTTCACGAGCGTAGAATTTGTCGAGGGCTGCTTTAGCTTTCGGATTAAACAAGAAGCTTCCTGCCCAACCTTTTGCAGATCCTAATACGTCTGAGTTAGAGAAACCACCACAGTAAACTACCATGTTGATGTCTTCCAAAGTTTCTCGTCCGCTTACCAGGTCAGTCATGGTAACATCTTTCACATCGAATCCAGCCAAGTAGAGCATGTATGCCATTTCGCGTTCACCGTTGGTTCCTTTTTCACGGATAATGGCAGCTTTTATTCCACTTGGTGTACGACGGTCGGGATCAAGGCCGAACTGTGATAATTTACCAGTGAATGATTTATCGAATACAACTTCCAAAGGTTGTTGCTTATAGTTTTCGAAACGTTTCTTGGCACATCCGTTCATACTCTGTTTACGGTCGAGCAGGTATGAAGTAGAATACCATACATCGCGCAGATAATCAATGCCGAACTGATAAGTTGCATCGTGTTTAGTTACTAAGATATGACGTTCTTCTGTAGGAACACCAATCTTGACATAACCTACACCGGCTTCGTCCAGAATCTTCTTTACTTCAGATTTGTGTTTGTCTGCTACCTGAATGATAACACCTGGGTTTTCAGCAAACAAAATCTTGACGATATCATCGCACTTAATCTTGTCGAGGTTGATTTCCATACCACCTTCTGTGTTAGCGAAACACATTTCAAGTAAAGTAGTAATCATACCTCCGGCTGAAATATCGTGTCCGGCAAGAATCAGTTGTTTGTCTACCAGTTCCTGAATAGCAAGGAAGGCATCGCGGAAATATTCCGGATTCTGTACGGTTGGTACGTCGTCACCAACTTTATTCAGTGACTGAGCGAATGCAGAACCTCCTAAACGAAGTTCGTCAAAACTGAAGTCGATGTGGTAGAAAGTTGACTTGTCTTTGTTGACCATAACTGGAGAAACAACTTTCTTGACATCCGAAACTTCTCCTCCTGCAGAAACTATAACAGTTCCCGGGCTGATGATTTTTTCTCCGTTCGGATATTTCTGAGTCATTGACAAAGAGTCTTTACCAGTAGGCACATTGATTTGTAATGCGCAGCAGAAATCAGACAGAGCTTTTACTGCTGTATACAAACGTGCATCTTCACCTTCCTGTGAGCGGCAAGGCCACATCCAGTTGGCTGATAAAGAAATACTGTCGAGTCCTTCTGCCATAGGAGCCCATACGATATTGGTCAGAGCTTCTGAAACAGCAAGTACAGAACCTGCAGCAGGATTTGCCAATGCAGCCTGAGGTGCATGACCTAATGCTGTTGCAATACCCTTTTCTCCACGATAATCAAGAGCTACAACACCACAGTCGCTCAACGGCAACTGGAGTTCACCCTGGCACTGCTGGCGTGCAATCTTACCTGTAACTGAACGGTCTACCTTGTTGGTTAACCAGTCTTTACAAGCTACTGCTTCCAATTGCAGTACCTGACGGATATATTCATTTAATTTTGCAGTATCGTATGATACATTTTCATAATGACGTTCTACAGTCTTGTCTACCATGTATGTTTTAGGAGAAGAACCAAACATCTGGTCTACTGCCAAGTCGAACGGACGTACGCCATCAGCTTGTTCGAATGCAAAACGGTGATCGCCTGTTGTTTCTCCAACAACGTACATAGGAGAACGTTCGCGGTCGGCAATCTTCTGTACATGTTCGATTGCTTTTTCATCAATCAGCAATCCCATACGTTCTTGAGATTCGTTGGCAATAATTTCTTTTGCAGACAATGTTTCGTCGCCGATAGGAAGCTTGTCCATGTGAATCAGACCACCACAATCTTCTACTAACTCAGACAAACAGTTAACGTGTCCGGCCGATCCGTGGTCGTGGATAGAAACAATCGGATTTTCATCTTCTTCACACAATGCGCGTACTACGTTATAAGCTCGTTTCTGCATTTCTGCATTGGCACGCTGTACAGCGTTCAACTCGATACCTGAAGAATAACGTCCTGTTTCTACAGATGATACAGAACCACCACCTAAACCGATGCGGTAGTTATCACCACCCATCACAACTACTTTATTACCAGCTTCGGGAGAGCCCTTCAAGCAGTCGCGTTGTGTACCGTATCCAACACCTCCGGCAAGCATGATTACTTTATCGTAAGCATATTTTTCATTGTTTTCCTGGTGTTCGAAAGTAAGTACAGAACCACAAATCAGTGGCTGGCCAAATTTGTTACCGAAGTCAGAAGCACCATTCGACGCTTTAATCAGGATTTGTTCAGGAGTCTGATACAGCCATTTGCGTACAGGAAGGATATTTTCCCATTCACGGCCTTCGTCTGTACGTGGGTATGAAGTCATATAAACAGCAGTTCCCGCAATAGGCCATGAACCTTTACCACCGCCCATACGGTCACGGATTTCTCCTCCTGTACCTGTAGAAGCACCATTAAATGGTTCTACGGTTGTCGGGAAGTTGTGTGTCTCTGCTTTCAGAGAGATAACTGTTTTTATGTCTTTGATGATGAAATAATCGGAAGTTGAGTGATCCTTTGGAGCAAATTGTTCTACTACCGGACCTTCAGCAAATGCCACATTATCTTTGTAGGCAGAAATGATTTTGTTAGGATTTTCTTGAGTGGTTTTTTTGATCATCTGGAAAAGTGATGATTCCATTTCTTGTCCGTCGATGATAAATGTTCCACCAAATATTTTGTGGCGGCAGTGTTCTGAGTTGATTTGTGCAAATCCGAAAACTTCAGAGTCTGTCAGTTTTCTACCCAGGTCTTTTTCTACTTTCAGCAGATAGTCCATTTCTTCACGTGAAAGTGCAAGACCTTCCTGTTCGTTATATTCTTCTAGGTTCTCAATGTAAACGATTGGCTGAGGCTTAATGTTTACATCGAATATTTTTTGATCCAGCCCGTGATACATACGTTGCAGCATCGGGTCATGATCTGCGTTTTCATCTTTTACCGGAAAATATTCCTCGATACGGCGGATGCCTTCCAGACCCATGTTTTGAGTAATTTCGACGGCATTTGTACTCCACGGAGTAATCATTTCACGTCGTGGACCGATGAACCAGCCTTTAAGGTTTTCTTCCACTTCGACAGTAGCGTCGCTGTACAGCCAACATAATTTCTTGATGTCTTCAGAGTTCAGTTCTTTACTACATTCGGTAGCAATTACACTGTTAGTGGGTGTTCTGAAAAATAGAATCATAGCACTTGTTTATGTTTGTTAAAATGATAATCTTATTATCGGAATAATGCAGTGCAAAGTTACATAAACTCCTTTTTGTACGAAAGAAAAACGAAACGAAATATAGGTACTTTATAAAAAAAGTAGCATCTTTGCACTATGAATTGGATAGAACAGGTTACTATACTGGATTTATTGGTGAAAGGGTTTATTGTTGGGGTAGTGGTTTCAGCTCCTCTTGGGCCTGTGGGCGTGCTTTGTATTCAGCGGACACTGAACAAGGGACGCTGGTTTGGTTTTGTAACAGGTTTGGGAGCTGCCTTAAGCGATATATGTTACGCCTTGATAACAGGGTACGGCATGAGCTTTATGGATGAGCTGATTCTTAAACACCAGATTTTTCTTCAGATTGTTGGTAGTATAATGTTGCTGGCTTTCGGTATATATACTTTTCGCAGTAATCCGGTAAAATCTCTTCGCCCCACTTCTGCCAATCGTGGTACTTATCTTCATAATTTTATTACTGCTTTTTTTGTTACATTCTCCAACCCATTGATAATCTTTCTTTTTATTGGTTTGTTTGCCCGCTTTTCGTTTGTAATGCCGGGTAGTCCGTTGGGATTTCAATTGGTGGGATATCTCGCTATTATCATAGGAGCCTTGACATGGTGGTTTGGTATTACCTATTTTGTAAATAAGGTACGTACACGCTTTAATGTACGAGGTATTTGGATCTTGAATCGTATTATCGGCGTGGTAGTGATAATTGCTTCGATTATTGGTATCGTATTGGCTATTGCAGGAAAATCTTTATCTTGATATGTATATTTCTCAACAATTAAAACAACAGAATATTGCCGAATACCTGCTGTATATGTGGCAGGTGGAAGATTTGATTCGTGCTAACGGTTTTGATATAGAGCGGATTAAAAAAAATATTGTAGAGCCTTATCCTTCATTGTCTGAAGAGCAGAAAAAAGCATTGATACAATGGTATGCCGATCTTATTAATATGATGCATGATGAGGGTGTGATGGAAAAAGGGCATATCCAGATTAATAAAAATATAATCGTCTGGTTGACTGATTTGCATTTGCGTTTGCTGGCTTCTCCTAAATTTCCGTATTATAGCGCAGCTTATTATAAAGCCTTGCCTTTTATTGTGGAATTACGCTCAAAAGGAGCCGATAAAGATGTGCCTGAACTTGAAACTTGTTTTGATGCCATGTATGGTGTCCTGATGTTGAAGCTTCAGAAAAAGGAAATTACCGAAGGCACACAGAAAGCATTGAAAGTAATAGGAGATTTACTGGCTATGCTTGCCGGATATTATATAAAGGATAAACAGGGAGAACTGGATCTGGAATAAATCAAATAGTGAGATGAAGAATATTTTGATTACAGGAGCAAACGGACAATTGGGTAATGAAATGCGTTTGCTTGCAGAGGTTAATAAAGAGTATACATACTTTTTTACAGATGTTGCTGAACTGGATATATGTGATGAGCAGGCTGTGATGAATTTCGTAACTGATCATCAAATAGATATTATTGTGAATTGTGCAGCATATACTGCTGTTGATAAAGCGGAAGATGATAGAGAACTTTGTGACAAGCTGAATCATTTTGCTCCGGGATATTTGGCAAAGGCTATTCAAAGCCGTGGAGGATATCTGGTACAGGTTTCTACCGATTATGTTTTCGATGGTACTGCGCATATTCCTTATAAGGAAGAACAGGCTACTTGTCCTGACTCTGTTTATGGAACGACTAAACTTGCCGGTGAACAGGAGGCTATGAAATATTGTTCCAATACGATGATTATCCGTACTGCGTGGTTATATTCTACTTTCGGAAATAACTTCGTGAAGACTATGATTCGTTTGGGAAAGGAAAAAGAAGCATTAGGAGTAATATTCGATCAGATTGGAACTCCTACTTATGCGCGTGATCTGGCTGTTGCTATTTTTGCAGCTATCAATAAAGGCATTATTCCAGGTATATATCATTATAGTAATGAAGGAGTTTGTTCGTGGTACGATTTTACTCAGATGATTCATCATCTGGCTGGTATTGGAACTTGTAAACTTAGACCTCTTCATACGGAAGAATATCCTACAAAGGCGAACCGTCCTCATTATTCCGTACTCGATAAAACGAAAATTAAGGAAACGTATGGCATAGAAATTCCTTATTGGGTAGATAGCCTGAAAGAATGTATCGATAAACTGTTATCAAGATAAATAAAAAGGTAAATAGATAAATAAGAATGAACGCTGAAATAGAAAGAAGACGTACATTTGCGATTATTGCGCATCCGGATGCCGGTAAGACTTCGTTGACTGAAAAGTTATTGCTTTTCGGTGGACAGATTCAGGTGGCTGGAGCTGTTAAGTCGAATAAGATTAAGAAAACTGCGACATCCGACTGGATGGACATCGAAAAGCAACGTGGTATATCTGTAACAACTTCTGTGATGGAGTTTGATTATCACGACTATAAAATCAACATTCTAGATACTCCGGGACACCAGGACTTTGCGGAAGATACTTACCGTACACTTACTGCTGTAGATAGTGTTATTATTGTTGTGGATGGTGCAAAGGGTGTGGAAACGCAGACACGTAAGCTGATGGAAGTATGTCGTATGCGTAACACTCCTGTTATTATTTTCGTCAACAAGATGGACCGTGAAGCAAAAGATCCGTTCGACTTGTTGGATGAACTGGAAGAAGAACTGGTTATCAATGTTCGTCCTCTGACATGGCCTATTGAAAGCGGTCCTCGTTTTAAGGGGGTATATAACATCTACGAACAGAAGTTGAATTTGTTTCAGCCTTCCAAGCAGGTAGTGACTGAAAAAGTAGAAGTTGATATCCATACAGAAGACCTGGATAATCATATTGGTACACCACTTGCTGATAAATTGCGTGGTGAGCTGGAACTGATTGACGGAGTATATCCGGCTTTCAATGTAGACGAATACCTGAAAGGCGAATTAGCACCTGTATTTTTCGGTTCTGCATTAAATAACTTCGGTGTGCAGGAATTGTTGGATTGTTTCGTCGAAATTGCACCTAGTCCTCGTCCAGTACAAGCAGAAGAGCGTGCTGTAATGCCAGATGAGCCAAAGTTTACAGGTTTTGTCTTTAAGATTACGGCAAATATTGACCCGAACCATCGTTCATGTGTTGCTTTCTGTAAGGTTTGTTCGGGTAAGTTTACTCGTAATACGCCTTATTTACATGTACGCCATAACAAGACAATGCGTTTTTCTTCGCCTACTCAGTTTATGGCACAGCGTAAGACTACGGTCGATGAGGCTTGGGCCGGTGATATTATTGGATTACCTGATAACGGAACATTTAAGATCGGAGATACATTGACCGAAGGAGAAGTGCTTCATTTTAAAGGCTTGCCTAGCTTCTCTCCTGAAATGTTCAAGTATATAGAAAATGCTGACCCGATGAAAACCAAGCAGTTGAATAAGGGTATTGATCAGCTGATGGACGAAGGTGTTGCTCAGTTGTTTGTCAATCAGTTTAATGGTCGAAAGATTATCGGAACAGTAGGTCAGTTGCAGTTTGAAGTTATTCAGTATCGTCTGGAGAATGAATACAATGCTAAATGCCGTTGGGAACCTATCAGTCTGTATAAAGCATGCTGGATAGAAAGTGATGATCCGGCTGAACTGGAAGCCTTCAAGAAACGTAAATACCAGTATATGGCGAAAGACCGTGAGGGACGTGATGTATTCCTGGCCGATAGCGGTTATGTTCTTCAGATGGCTCAGATGGACTTCAAGCATATTAAATTCCATTTTACGAGTGAGTTTTAAAGAAAACAATGATTTCAAATTTTTTGTTTTTCCTATATTTTATACCCCGAAAAAATTCGGGGTATATTTTTATGCATTTTAATAAGACTTTTCTATATTTGTTGAACTGTTATTTTTTGTAAAAAATATCTGCTTGCTTTAGGAATCATTCGTTGGTGATTGTCCTTTAATAAAAGGGGTTATTGTATTTAATATGGAAGAAAACCAAAATAATATGGAGGATTTGCTTCTTGCTTATTATGAAGGGCAAGGAACAGAAGAAGAACGGGCTAGAGTTGAATCATGGATTCATGAGTCAGAAGAAAATCACCAAATAGCTCGGCAAGTCGGGATGCTTTGTCTGGCAACTGATACACTTAAGATGAGTGAAAAAATAGATACAGAAAAAGCTTTAAAGAAGGTAAAGAGGAAGATTACGGTTCAAAAGAGAATAATTAGATGGGACTGGTTGCAGCGTGCTGCTGCTATACTTTTTCTTCCAGTACTTGCTGCCTTATTGATGGAGTATTGGGTGCATAGAGATAACGAAATTCAAATGTTGGAAGCAAGAACGAGTCCTGGTATGACAGCTAAAATTGTTTTACCGGATAGTTCTGTAGTATGTTTGAATTCTAATTCTGAATTACGTTATCCTTCTTCTTTTCGAGGGGAAGAAACGCGTAAAGTGGAATTACAAGGAGAAGCATATTTTGATGTGTATAGAAATCCTGATAAAAAATTTATAGTATCAGCTCCGGGTAAAACTCAAGTAGAGGTTTTGGGTACTAGCTTTAATATAGAAGCATATCAAGAGGAGCCGGAAGTGACAGTTACATTGGTAAAAGGTAAAGTTGTTTTTGGTTATAATTTGTCAGGAGAAAGTAAGCGGATATCCTTAACTCCAGGACAAAAAGTAATTTATGATGTAAAAAATGCTGCTGCAAAGCTAGATAAAACATCTTGTCTAGTGGAAACGGCATGGAAAGACGGAAAGGTTATATTTAGTAATACACCTTTAAAAGAGGCATTACATGCTTTAGAAAAACGCTATAATGTGAAGTTCATATTAAGTAATCCTCATTTAGATGGAGCTTTTACTGGTACCTTTACAAATCAGCGTTTAGAAACAATTTTGGAGTATTTCCGGATTTCATCTGCTATACAATGGAGATATGTAGATAGTCATGATAAGTTGAATCAAAGAACTGAGATAGAAATATATTAAAAAAAGGAAGCATACCTAATTTTACATAAGGGTATGCTTCTTTTGTAATTGATTTTATGGAAATGTTGTTTGGCGCCAAACATTTCCTATCAATTCTAACTTTAATTCTCAAGTATAAAGGTAAGCATTTGAATGATGTATTCCAAATTTTGAGAAACTATTTATTGTTTTATTTCAATACTAAAAGCCTGTTTGATTTTATATACAAAAAAGCGTATAAAACTAAACAGGCTTTTTTGTATTTTATAACTCAGAAATCAAAGGCTTTTAGTAATAAAAAATAAGGCTGGTTTATTTTTTTATGAAAATGACAATTTTATAGCAAATATTTTTTTTCTTAGATAAAGTACTGTATAACAAATGTTTAATAATATATTTTTTAAGAAAGTAAAAAAAAACTTCATATTTGTTTAGGAACAGTTGGTTGTTCTTTGTCATATATATGTAAAGACTTTCTTAAAAAAACAATAATGGAAAGGTAGATAATAAGAAAGTTAAAAGTTTAATAACCTATAAAAAATATTTATGATAACACATTTATTGATATTAGTAGATACTTCTTAAGCCTAATCAGTTTCCGGTTATTAAAATAAGATATTGGCGTATCTTTCTTTAATATACTCAACGTTGACCGGTAGTGATATGAAATAATCAAATCTAACTTTAATTCTCATTTAGAACAAACAATGAAAAAAGAATCTACTAACTCATTTTCGAGGTTAGGAATTTCTAGAAAAATTCAATGGCTTACCTCGATAAAATTTTCACGAACTATGAAACTATCTGTTTTCTTATCCCTTTGCTCTTTGGGAGTAAGCTATGCTTCAGGTTTATATGCCCAAGGGGTAACAGTGAACATAGAAGCAAAGAATGAAACAGTAGCAGAAATTCTTAAAGATATTGAAGCGCAGTCGGGATATGATTTCTTTTATAATAATAAACTTGTCAATGTAAATCGTCGTGTTTCTGTTTCATCAAAAAAAGGAGATATATTCGATGTCTTAAATCAGGTGTTTGATGGAACCAACGTCACTTATTCCGTACTTGATAAAAAGATTGTTTTATCTACAAAAGAGATAGACTCTCGTGTTACTTCTTCGAGTTCGCAGCAATCTTCTCGTCATACAGTAAAAGGAAAAGTGGTAGACGCTAATGGCGAACCTATAATTGGTGCTACTATTGTAGAAGTTGGTACTACAAACGGTACAGTAACCGATTTTGATGGTAATTTTACTTTAAATGTATCTGATACAAATGCGAAGTTGGATATATCCTATATTGGTTATAAGAAAGTTGTACTATCGGCAACATCAAAGTCATTGTCAAATATTGTATTGAAGGAAGATACAGAAGTACTTGATGAAGTGGTGGTTGTTGGCTACGGTACACAGAAAAAAGTAAATTTGACAGGTGCTGTTAGTCAGGTTACGGAGGAGGTTTTCCAATCTCGTCCGGTACAGAATGTGTCACAGGCTTTACAAGGTTTGGTTCCTGGTATGACATTTGGTCTTGATCAGAACGGTGGTCAGTTGAATAATACTCCTTCTATATCTATTCGTGGTGCTGGTACAATCGGTAAAGGTTCCAAGGCTGCTCCGCTGATTTTGATAGATGGCGTGGAAGGTGATATGAATTTATTGAATCCTCAGGATATTGAAAGTATTTCAGTATTAAAGGATGCTTCGGCTTCTTCTATCTACGGTTCTCGTGCTCCATTCGGTGTGATATTGGTTACAACCAAATCGGGAAAGACTGGAAAAACTACTGTAAATTATAATATGAATGTACGCTTTAATCAGCCTTTGGCAGATTACCATTCAATGGATTCTTACGAATTTATGCATTATATCAATGATGGACGTACTAATGGTGGTCAGGCTCCTTATTTTTCAGATGAACAGTTGCAAAATACGTTGGATTACAAAAATGGAAAAGTAGGTCTTATTGTTCCGCTTGATGCCGCAGGACATTATACATTTAATTGGGGAAATGATAATACGGATTGGTATGATGTATTTTTTAAGGATTTTGCAATATCAAATGAGCATAGTGTGAGTGTAAGTGGAGGTTCAGATAAATTCTCTTATTATGTATCAGGTAACCTTATGAACCAAAATGGCATATTGAATTATGCAGATGAATCGTATAAACGTTATGTCATTAATGGTAAAATCAATTCAAAGATAAATAAGTATATAAGTCTTTCGTATAATACGAAATGGATGCGCTCTGATTATAATGCGCCTTCTTTTTTAGGACAAATATTTTTTCACCAGTTAGTTCGACATTGGCCGAATGCCTCAGTTATGGATCCTAATGGTCACTATACTGATGTAAGTGGCATTCCGCAATTGCAGGATGGAGGTCGTCAAAAGCAGACGATGGATCAAAATTATCAATCATTACAAATAGATATAACTCCATTGTCAGGTTGGGCAATCCATTTACAAGGAACCTACCGTGTAACTACCAATTTTAATCATACGGACTACCAAGCTGTATACGCATATACTCCTGATGAGGAACCTTATCCGTTGGAACTGACTACGATACTTCCAGCTGGTCAAACACGAGTAAGTGAATCAGCTAATAAGACGGATTATTATAATGTAAATGTTTTTTCTGATTATTCGCATCAGTTTGGTAACCACTATCTGAAAATCATGGGTGGTTTCAATGCAGAACATAATAATTATCGAAATTTGACCGGGCGTCGTGATGGAATAATTTCCCCTGATTTGCCTACTTTAAATACTTCTACTTCCATGGATTTAGCTACAGGTGGATACAGTCATTGGGCTACGGCTGGTTTTTTTGCTCGTGTGAATTATAATTACAAAGAGAAGTATTTGCTGGAAATAAACGGTCGTTATGATGGAACGTCTCGTTTTATGAAAGATAAACGTTGGAATCTTTTCCCATCATTTTCTTTAGGATGGAATCTTTCTCATGAAAATTTCTGGAAGCCTCTTGAGTCTGTCGTGAATCAATTTAAGGTAAGAGGGTCGTGGGGAGAACTTGGAAATCAGAATACTACGTCTTTGTATCCATTTTATGAAACATTACCTGTAAAGATGACAGATGGTAGTTGGCTGTTAAATGGGAAAAAGCCGAATACGGCGGATATTCCTGCTTTGGTAAGTTCTATGCTTACTTGGGAAAGAGTAAGAAGTTATAATGTGGGTTTTGATTTTGGAGCATTTTCAAATCGCTTGACAGGTTCATTCGATTATTTTGTCCGTAGAACTGTTGATATGGTAGGACCAGCACCAGAATTACCTTTGGTTTTAGGAATAGCTGTACCCAATGTTAATAATGCAGATATGAAATCATATGGTTTTGAATTGGAATTAGGTTGGAGAGATAGGATTGGAAAGGTTGATTATGGAGTAAAATTTAATTTGTCGGATGCTCAACAAAAGGTTATGCGTTATCCAAATACTACAGGACTCTTTTCTGATTGGTATGCTGGAAAGATGAATGGAGAAATTTGGGGATATACTACACTGGGCATTGCTAAAACTCAGGAAGAGATGGATAAACATTTGGCATCGTTACCTAATGGTGGTCAGAACGCCTTAGGTAAGAAGTGGGGAGCTGGTGATATTATGTATGCCGATTTGAACGGTGATGGCAAGGTAGATGGTGGTAAAGGTACATTGTCCGATCCGGGTGATCAAACTATTATAGGTAATTCTACTCCACGTTATAACTTTGGATTAACCCTTGATGCTTCATGGAATGGGTTTGATTTCTCTGTATTCTTTCAGGGAGTTGGAAAGAGAGACTATGCACCGATTGTTGGAACAAACGGGGCTATGTTTTGGGGTATAACAAGCAATCTGTGGCAATCTGTAGGTTTGGAAGATCACTGGGACTATTTCCGACCTGAAGGTCATCCTATGGGGGCAAATATAGACGCTTATTATCCTCGTCCTGATTTGACAAGTAATAAGAATCATCAGGTTCAGACACGATATTTGCAGAATGCAGCTTATATTCGTTTGAAAAATGCTCAAATTGGGTATACTTTACCCCAAAAATGGACTCAGAAGTTGATGATTAACCGTTGCCGTATTTATGTATCGGGCGATAACTTATGGACTGGTACTAAATTAGCCGATATGTTTGACCCCGAAACATTAGCGGCGGGTGATTGGGGGTCAGGAAAAACTTATCCGCTTTCACGTGTAATTTCTTTTGGATTGAATGTTAATTTTTAATTAGAGTCTTTATGTTATATACAATAAAAAATATTTTAATGGGTACTTCGGTCGTTGTGTTTTCGGCTGTATTTGTGTCTTGTAACGACTTTCTTGACTGTGAACCTTTGGATCAAATTACACCAGAATCTTATTTTAATCAAGAAGCTGATTTGGCTGCTTATACGATAAAGCAGTATGCGTTTTCCAGCTATAATAATTTTAGTATTGCTCCTATAACAGATGATAATAATACTGATGATATGGCAGCTACAGATGGGTCTACAGATTTATGGACTCCTGGGGAAAAACGTACACCAGAGAAAGACGGAGCTTGGAATTTTACAAATATTCGTAAAGCAAATTATTTCTTTCAACAAGTTTTACCTAAATATGAGGCTGGAGAAATTACGGGAGATCCAATCATGATAAAGCATTATATTGGAGAAATGTATTTTTTACGCGCTTGGAATTATTTTGACAAATTGGTAAAATTGGGTGATTTCCCGATTATAACGGATTGTCTTCCTGATAATATAGAGGTTTTAAGAGAGGCTAGTAAGCGTCAGCCACGTAATAAGGTAGCTCGCTTTATATTAGAAGACTTGGATAAGGCTATTGATATGATGCAGGATAATACAGAATTTGGTAAAAATCGATTGACAAAGAATGTAGCTTATCTATTTAAGTCACGAGTCGCTCTTTTTGAAGGAACTTGGCTGAAATATCATAAAGGCACTAACCGGGTACCAGGTGGACCTGATTGGCCGGGTGAGAGTGCTGATTACAATAAGGACTTTTCCATTGATATAGATAGTGAAATTAAGTTTTTCTTGAAAGAAGCTATGGATGCTGCGGAGAAAGTGGCAGATAATATATCACTTACCCAAAATACTCATGTGTTTAATCCAACGGATAAAGCAACAGGATGGAATCCCTATTTTGAAATGTTCTCGGCTGTGGATATGGAGTCAATTCCCGAAATATTATTTTGGCGTGCATACGATACTGCAAGTGGAATAACTCATGCTGTAGGTACTTATTTGTCCAAAGGAGGAGGAAATATAGGTTATACTCGTAGCTTTGTTGATGGATGTTTGATGAAAAATGGGCTTCCAATTTATGCTAGTGGTTCTAATTATGCCGGTGATATAACAGTGGAAGATGTTAAGAAAGACCGTGATGAACGTTTGCAGTTGTTTATGGGTGCTCCAAGTGATATGATGAGATTTGAAAATAAAAAGAATTATGAGGTTCCTCAGATTTTAGTGCAAGCTTCAGATAGATGTACAACTGGATATATCGTTCGTAAGTTTTTGTCTTATGATCCAGTACAAATTGGTGCAAGTACAGGTAAGATTAATACGTATGGATGTCCTATTTATAGAGCAGTGGAAGCTTATCTGAATTATATGGAAGCTTGTTATGAATTGAATGGAAACTTGAATGCTAAAGCTAAACAATATTGGGCAGATATTCGTCGCCGTGCAGGTGTTTCGGAAGATTTTGAATTGACGATTGCAGCAACTGATTTAAATAAGGAGAAAGATTGGGCTGTATATTCAGCAGGAAAGATGATTGATCCAACTTTGTATAATATTCGTCGTGAGCGAAGAGTTGAGTTGATGAGTGAAGGTTTTCGTTGGAATGATTTAAAACGATGGCGTTCTCTAGATCAAGTTCAGAACTATCAAGTTGAAGGTTTTAATATTTGGGGAGGAGAATTGGAAAGATTATATGTTAACGAAAAGGGAGAATCGACTTTAGTTCCGGAAGGTACTCCAGGTAAAGCATCTAATGTGTCAAATAAGAATAATAGTACATATTTGAGAGTTAATCAGATTATAAAAACTAATAATCTACTTTATGATGGTTATACGTGGACTCCTGCTAATTATCTGGAGCCAATTTCGGCAATTAATTTTTCTTTAACATCTTCTAATCCTGATGATGTAGAAAATTCTACTATTTATCAAAATCCAGGGTGGAGTAAAATTGCTAATCAGCCAGCTATTGGATATTAATTTGTTCTTTGAATATTATATAGGTATAATTATCACGTTATATCTAAGAACGATAATTTTATTTGTATTTGGATATGGCATTGGATAAAAGGTAATAAAGATTGTTGTTACATTGAATGAAAAAGAGACCTGGACTATGGTCTGTATATACATAGTTTTAGGTCTCTTTCTTTATGTCTTATAATAAATTTTGAATACATATGAAGAACATTTTAATTATACTTCTGTTGGTTGTTAATTTGTCTATGGTTATTTCTCAACCTATAACTGCGAAAGAAAAGGATTTTATAAGTTTAGCTTATGTGTCTTTATCCATGTTGAACATGCATAAGCTAGAAGCTTCGGAAGTGAAACCTTTACTTGACCGGTACAATTGGAACGGCATTTCGGATGTGGCATTGATCAATGGTGTTTTTATGACTGGGAAAGATGGAAGTATTATTACTTCTTGGAATAGAGATGAATGGCCTGCCGTATTCGATGGAATAGATTATAAAGGTGATTCTATTGATGAACAAAAACAAAGGGAAATGCTTTGCTCAAAGAAAGTTGTAAAGGAAGTAGTAAAGTATTTTAAAAAGAAGGGTATTGACATTTGGCTTAGTCAAACTCCTTATTGCTGGTTGACGGGAGGCAGTCTTGGTGCGGTGTTGGAAGAACATGAAAAGACTATGCTTTACGCTCATCGTTTGAATCGTTTTGCACGTAAATTTGGCTGTGTAGGTTTGGACTTTGATTTTGAATTTCCTCCAACAGAACGTCAGGCACAAGGATATAGAGAATTGATGCAAGAAAGTAAACGTTTGGGTATGAAAGTTTCTGTATGTGCGATTCAGCCAACTGTTGATAAGTCTTATCAAGATAATTGTTTTCCGGATGATGCCGCTGTAAATAGTCATGAGGGGAAGTATATGAAATGGGAAAAGATTGTAGGTGAAGGAATTGTAGATAATATTAATGTTATGCAATATTTGGCCTACAATCCTAAACAGAAGCAGATGGATGTAAATGTTAAGTATGAGAAAATGAGCATTTGGGAGAAAGCTTATCCAGAAGAATTTACTTCTAGCAGGAAAGTTAACATGCTGTGTGGTATAGGTTATTATTCGTTAATGCTTCCTGAAGCAAAAGTTGGTAAAAATATTAAAGGAAAAGGAACTTTGAATTTTAATCAATTATATGAAAAGTATGGACAGGCTGCATATACGGATGGATTAGTAGGAGGAGAACATGCTGTATGGACTACAGACGATGTACGCGATATCGTAAGAACTGCCAAGGCAAAAGGATGGAAAGGAGTTTTTACATGGTTAGTTACTCATGATTTTACGTTAGAGCATCCATTGAAATATAACAGACAGCAGGCTTTGGCAGAAGAGGTTGAGAAGATATGGAAAAATGAATAAGTTATTCTGTTGTGTTAAAGATTTATTAAAAGAGAGGCAGTTCATTTCGAATTCGCAATGTACAATAGTATTTGTTATAAGTTTGTCACTTTATTAAAAATATACTGTAAGTTTTCAATAGAAATAGCATAAATCATGTTTCAGGCCCTTCATGCCATTCACTATTTAGGTAAAAGATCTATTTATGGAGAATGTGTGAAAGGTGTGAAGGGCAAATAGGGCATTTAAAAACACTTAGTTGTTGGTTGTTAGGGGCAAAAGTTAAACTTTATTCATATGACAAAAATTTCATATTTAGGTTTTAGGAACCTATACATTGGATTTGTCATATAAATGAAGCTATGTGTGATTGATGCATATCTTTATTTTAAATATTATATGGTTTATGGTTAGCTTATAAATTTAATAAATATGAAGAGGATATTCCTTTTGTTGGAAAATAATCTTTCTGATTGATCAACGAATCTACATCCTTATTTTATACTGTATGAACGATTTTTATTTAGTTGTATGTAAATTCAAATTCTTGAAAAAACAATTTTGCTTTGTAAAATAGATTACTTATGAACATGAAGAAAATAATTTTAGTGGGAATATGTTTTTGTACGGCACAGCTTTTTGCTGTAAACCGCCATACTATTTATGTATCTCCCAATGGTAATGACAATGCAGTTGGATCTTTGTCAAAGCCATTACGTACTGTAGAAGAGGCACTTCGTCAAGCCAAGGAAATAGATGTGAATGTTCCTGTAGATATTGTCCTTCGTGCTGGAGTATATGAACAAGCTAAAACATTAGAAGTAAATAGAAGTAACCTTGCAATATATCCATATGGAATAGATAAAGTAATAATATCAGGAGGAAAGAAACTACTTCCATCTAATTTGAAGAAGGTGAAAGATTCTGATGTATTGGAACGCTTGCAGCCACAAGTACGGAAATATATAAAAGAAATTGATTTTGCTTCTTTAAATGAAAAGCTGATAGGGCTTCATGCTGTGGGATTTGGGCGTCCTAGTATTTCTGCATGGACAGAAGTTTTTATAGACGGTAAGCCTTTGAATTTATCGCGTTGGCCTAATGACTCTACTGTGCTGATAGGGAAGATTAAGGAGTCTGGCATTGCAAAAAATGGGGAAAAGGTTTCTTTCCCAATATTTAGTTATTTGGAGGACCGGCCTTCTTCATGGAAGAACTCTGATGAGTTGTGGATTGGTGGATATTTTGCCCATGGGTATGCAGATGATATGATTAAAGTAGAACGAATTGATACCATTTCCAAAATGATTTATACGGCTCAGCATACATTGTATGGTTTTATGACTGGTGCTCCTTTTCGTAGATGGTTTGCTTTGAATTTATTGGAAGAGTTAGATATGCCAGGTGAATATGTTGTAGATGAGAAGAGACAAAAGATATATGTTTACTTGGCGAAAGACAGAGTGGAAGATGTGCAGTTTTCTTTTTTGGATACTCCCATTATGGCAATAGAAAACTGTAATAATGTGAAAATTAAAGGCATAACATTTGAGTATGGTCGTCAGATTGGAATATATATGGAAAATACGAATCAAGTAATCGTTTCAGAATGTACGATACGTAATATGGGGGGGACAGGTATCTGTATTGGACGAGGAAGTTTGCTTGAAGGAAATGTAGAAGGAAATAAGAAAGGAGGAGAACCTTTATCCCGTCAGATAGGTGATTTGATGGGAAAAATATATGATGACCCTCTTTTTGACCGTAAAGCAGGAACTGAAAATGGAATTGTGAACTGCCTTATATATAATGTGGGTGCTGGAGGTATCAACATGGGAGGAGGAAATCGTACGACGTTAGAGCATGGTAATAATTATGTGGAAAATTGTCGGATTCATTCTTTTAATCGAATTGAGAAATCCTATCGTCCGGGTATATGGTTGGATGGAGTTGGAAATAGAATATCAAAGTGTGATATTTATGATGCTCCTAGTATGGCAATTTTATTCCATGGCAATGACAATATTATAGAGTTATGTAATATTAGTCGTGTATGTAATGAAATAGATGATCAGGGAGCTGTATATTATGGACGTGACCCGTCGGAGCTAGGCAATGTAATACGCTATTGCTATTTTCATGATTTCAGTACTCGGCATCGTGTGTCTGCAACTTATCATGATGATGGTGCTTGTGGAGCAGAAGTATATGGAAATATTTATTGTAGGGCAGGGTCCGTTCCTGTCTTAATAGGAGGGGGACACTACAATCATTATAAAAACAATATATTTATGGAGTGTCCGGTTGCAATACATATTGATGCTCGTATGCAAAAGTGGGGGAAATTTATGATTGAAAAAGGAGGAGTGATAGATAGTCGTTTAAACCGAGTGAATTATACACAGCCTCCTTACAGTGAGGTTTATCCGAATTTGGTGTCTTACTGGGATATGGATCCATCTTATCCGCAGCATAATATAATAGAGGGAAACTTGTTTTATAATATAAACAATGTAGTAAGAGGAGAAACTCAGTGGCTGGAACTAAAAAACAACTGGAGTACTTCTCTAAATCCAGGTTGGGTGGATGTGACTGATCCGCTGAAAGGATTCAGGCCAGATGCTCTTGTATATAAAAATATTCAAGGTTTTGAGAAAATACCATTTGATAAGATAGGATGTGATTTGCCTTATGAGATTTCGGAAGAAAATCGTATGGTGAGAATCATGTCGTATAATGTACATAATGCAATTGGTATGGATGGTAAAACTGATTGTAATAGAATTGCAGATATAATTACATCGGTTAATCCTGATGTTGTAGCTATTCAGGAAGTGGATAGTATGACCATTCGTAGTAAAAGGAAAGATATATTAGGTGAAATTGCAAAGCAAACAGGAATGAAAGCAACATTTGCTGAAGCTATTCCATATCAGGGAGGAAAATATGGCATTGGTATTTTATCGAAAGAAAAACCAATTCGAGTGAAACGGGTTCCACTTCCAGGTAGAGAGGAGGCACGGACGATGGTGTTGGCTGAGTTTAATGATTATGTTTTTGTTGCTACTCATTTTTCTTTAACTAAAGCTGATCAAGAGTTATCAATACCTCTGATTTTAAATGAATTAAGACCATATAATAAACCCATATTTTTTGCAGGAGATATGAATTCCGTACCAAATTCTAAAGTACAAAAAGATTTGCGTAAGTATTTTAACGTATTAACCGCAGGTGATTGGCTTACTTGTAATGGTACTTGTATTGATTTTATTTATGAATATAAGGAAAATGCGAAAATGTCTCCAGTATTACATAAAGAAATGATAAAGGATTATATAGCTTCAGATCATTGTCCGATATATGTAGATGTGATGTTAGCAAAGTAATAAAATTAAACTTTGTAAAGATAATACTTTAGGTAATTCTCTTTATAACAAGATATGATTAATATAAGTTTTAAATTTATGATAATATGAAAAGCATAAAAAAACTAATTTATGGTAGTAGTGCTTTGCTTGTGTTAGCAAGTTGCAGTACAAAGCAGCAAATGGAAAACAAGCCATTGAATATTGTATATATCATGACAGATGATCATACAGCGCAGATGATGAGTTGTTATGATACTCGTTATATGGAAACACCTAATCTTGATCGCATAACTGCTGATGGAGTACGTTTTACTAATAGTTTTGTTGCTAATTCGTTGAGCGGTCCTAGTCGTGCATGTATTTTGACGGGTAAACATAGTTGTCAGAATAAATTTTATGATAATACGACTTGTGTGTTTGATACAGCTCAACAGACTTTTCCAAAACTTTTACAAAAAGCCGGATATCAAACGGCTTTATTTGGTAAATTGCATTTAGAGAGTTTACCGGTAGGATTTGATTATTGGGAAATATTACCAGGACAGGGCGATTATTATAATCCGGACTTTATCACAATGAATAATGATACGGTCCAGAAGCATGGTTACGTGACGAATATCATTACTGATGATGCTATTGACTGGATGGAAAATAAGCGTGATAAAAATAAGCCTTTTTGTTTGATGATTCATCATAAAGCGATTCATCGTAACTGGATGGCTGATACGTGCAATTTGAAATTGTATGAAGATAAAACATTCCCGCTTCCAGATAATTTCTTTGATGATTATAAAGGACGCCCGGCTGCTGCAGCTCAGGAAATGAGTATTGTGAATGATATGGATATGATTTATGATTTAAAGATGTTACGTCCGGATAAAAAGACGCGCTTAAAATCATTGTATGAACAATTTATCGGTAGAATGGATGAGGCTCAACGTGCAGCATGGGATGCTTTTTATGGTCCGATTATTGATGACTTTTATAAGCAGAATCTACAAGGAAAGGACTTGGCAAATTGGAAATTTCAACGTTACATGCGTGATTATATGAAGACTGTCAAATCGTTGGATGATAATGTAGGACGTGTACTTGATTATTTGGAAGAAAATGGATTATTGGATAATACATTAGTTGTTTATACTTCTGACCAGGGATTCTATATGGGTGAGCATGGGTGGTTTGATAAACGTTTTATGTATGAAGAGTCTATGCATACTCCTTTAATAATGCGTTTACCGAAAGGATTTGATCGTAGAGGAGATATTACAGAAATGGTTCAGAATATTGATTATGCTCCTACATTTCTTGAATTAGCTGGGGTAGAAGTACCAGAAGATATTCAAGGTGTGTCATTGCTTCCATTGTTAAAAGGTGAGCATCCGAAAGATTGGCGTAAATCTTTATATTACCACTTCTATGAATATCCCGCAGAGCATATGGTAAAACGTCATTATGGAGTGCGTACAGATCGCTATAAATTAATTCATTTTTATAATGATATTGATGAATGGGAATTATTTGATTTAAAAAACGATCCTTCTGAAATGAATAATTTGATTGATAATCCGGATTATGCAGATGTGTTAGACAGCATGAAAATTGAATTGAATAAATTACAAATTCAATATAAAGACGTGGTATTTGAGAAGTAATATGAAAAATTATATAATTGGTTTATTATCGGGGTTGCTGTGTATCGCTCCGGTAATAGCCCAAAACAGATTAGCTGAACCATCTCGAGTACAGTTGGAGTGGCAACGGATGGAAACTACTGCTTTTGTACATTTTAGTGTCAATACTTACACGGATATGGAGTGGGGATATGGGAATGAATCTCCTCAACTATTTAATCCGGAAAAGTTGGATTGTCGTCAATGGGCACGTACTTGTAAAGAAGCAGGTTTGCAAGGGGTTATTCTTACAGCTAAGCATCATGATGGTTTCTGTTTATGGCCTTCTGCTTATACTAAGCATAGTGTGAAAAATTCTCCATGGAAAAATGGGCAAGGAGATTTGGTTAGAGAATTTGTAGATGCTTGTCGGGAATATGGCTTAAAAGTTGGACTCTATCTTTCTCCGTGGGACTGTAATCATCCGGAATATGGAAAACCTGAATATATCACTTACTTCTGTAATCAGTTGCGTGAATTATTGACTAACTATGGGGAATTGTATGAATTTTGGTTTGATGGAGCAAATGGTGGACGTGGATATTATGGGACGGACTCATTACATACCCGTAAAATTCCAGCAGATTATTATCCATGGGAGAAGATTACTAAGATGGTTTACGAGTTGCAACCCAATTGTGTTGTTCATGGAGGTGATTTGGCTAATATTCGTTGGGTTGGAAATGAAGAGGGATATGCACTTGAGGAGCATTGGAGTACAGTACGTGAGCCGGAACTTTATGATAAAAATGTACAAAAGCGTTTTCAATGGATGAAAGGACATGCTGATGGCACAATATGGATGCCTTCGGAAGTTGATGTTTCTGTTCGTCCGGGGTGGTATTATCATGCTTCGGAAGATCATAAACTGAAGTCTTTGTCGAAATTGACCGATATTTATTACGAAAGCGTAGGACGTAATAGTTTGTTATTATTGAACTTGACTCCAAATAAAGATGGTTTGATTCCAGCTCAGGATTCTATTCGCTTGTGTGAATGGCACAAAAGATATACTTCGGAATTAAGTAATAATCTTATGTCAGACCGGATGAGGATTTCAGGAGGAAAAGATACGAAAAGGTTGAGATGCTTATTGGATGGTAACAGAGAATCTTATTGGGTAGCGGATACAAAAACACCCGTGATTGAGGTGGATTTTGGAAAGAAACTTCGTTTTAATCGACTTCTACTCCAAGAATATATAGAGAAAGGACAACGAGTAAAAGCTTTTACTATAGAATATTGGAAAGATGGAAAATGGATAGTATTGGATACTCAAACAACGATTGGTTACAAACGCATTCTTCGTTTTCCTGAAATTGTTTCTTCCCGTTTACGTATTTGTGTAAAAGATTCAAGGGATATTCCATATTTATCGGAAATACAAATCTATTTAGCTGAAACTGTACCCGATGCTCCTGTTATTTCTCGTAATCAGAAAGGGGAAGTTAGTTTGACTTGTTCAGATTCTAATGCTGCTATTTTTTATACATTGGATGGTAAAGAGCCTACTGTATCTGATGGGATACAGTATCAGAAACCATTTGTTTCTGATGGAGATTGTATAGTAAAGTCAATTGCAGTGAATGGCAATAGAATTTCCACTACGGCCATTCGTCGGTTTGAAGGTAGTAAGGCGATATGGACTACGATACCGGCAAAAGCGGCTTCTCGTATATTTGATGGGGTAGAACATACAGCCTGGGTAGGAACTAATCCGTTGGTAGTAGATTTAAACGCTGTTTGTAAATTGAAAGGATTGACTTATCTACCTGATCAATCTCGTTGGGCCAGTGGTCTTGTGGTGAAATATGTAATAGAAATTTCGAAGGATGGTGATCAATGGGAAGAAGCGATACGAGGTGAATTTGCAAATATGCAAAATCATCCGGTGGAACAACAGATTCTTTTTCCGAAAGTATGTGAAGGATGTTTTATCCGTTTTCGTGCATTGTCTACGGTAGATAACAGTGATAGACTAGGAGCAGCCGAGTTAAATGTTATATTGTTTAAATAAAAAAATACATGAAGAAATATCAAAGTTTTGCGTTTTGTCTGGCTGGTGGAGCTAGCTTGTGCGCTTTGCCAGTGTACACTTATGCCCAGGCAAAGAAGCATCCGCATATCATTTTAATTATGACTGATCAACAACGTGCGGATGCCATGGGATGTGCCGGCAATGAAGCGGTGATTTCGCCGAATCTGGATCGTTTGGCTTCTGACGGACATTTGTTCTGTAATGCGTATACAGCAGCTCCGAGTAGCACTCCTGCTCGAGCGGGGATGCTTACCGGAATGTCACCTTGGCATCATGGCTTGTTGGGGTATGGGCAGGTAGCGGAACATTATCGTTACGAAATGCCTCAAATGTTGAAGGATTTGGGATATCATACGTTAGGTATCGGTAAAATGCATTGGCACCCACAGAATGTTTTGCATGGTTTTGAAGCTACATTAATTGATGAAAGCGGTCGTGTAGAATCTCCTTATTTTATGAGTGATTATCGGAAGTGGTTTAATATGCAAGCATTTGGATTAAATCCGGATAGTACAGGAGTGGGGTGGAATGCACATGAGGCGAAGGCTTATGCATTACCTGAGCGCTTGCATCCGACTGTTTGGACAGGAGATAGGGCTGTAGAGGCTATTCGTGGTTATTCTTCTGAACAACCATTATTTTTAAAAGTGTCATTTGCCCGTCCACATAGTCCGTATGATCCTCCTCAAAGATTTGTAGATATGTATGAAGGAAAAGATATTCCGGCACCGGTTGTAGGTGATTGGTGCAATAGCATGCCGATAGATACTCATCCTGAAAAAAATCCAGAAGCTGCGATAGGTAATTTTGGTGATGAGTATGCAAAAAATTCCCGTAAATACTATTATGCAGCTATTACTTTTATTGATGAGCAAATTGGACGCATCATTAATGAATTGAAAGCAAAAGGTATGTATGATGATGCTTTGATTTGTTTTGTTTCCGATCATGGAGATATGTTGGGAGATCATCATATGTGGAGAAAGACATACGCTTATGAAGGTTCATCAGCTATTCCTTTTATAGTGAAGTTGCCTTGTAGTATAGGAACAAAGTTAAAACCTGGTGAAGTGATAGATGCTCCCGTAGAACTTAGGGATTTACTCCCTACTTTCTTAGAAGCTAACGGAGAAAAAGTTCCGGAGGAAATGGATGGCCTTTCGTTATTACCTTTACTATATAATGAAAAAGCTCCATGGCGTAAGTATATTGATATAGAACATTCTACAGCTTATTTTTCTGATAATTATTGGTGTGCCTTAACAGATGGAAAGATAAAATATATTTGGTTTTGCCGTACAGGTAAAGAGCAATTATTTGATTTAAAAAGAGATCCGTATGAGATACATGATTTGTCAGAAGATATTTCTTGGAAGAAAAAACTAAATGAAATGCGCCGTGCAATGGTAGAACATTTGCGTGAGCGAGGTGAGGAATGGGTTAAAAATGATAGTTTAGTGATTCGTAAAAATAATTTATTGTATAGTCCCAATTATCCAAAAAATAAATAGAATTTATGATGAAAGCACAAATTTTGATTTTATTATTATTGTTTACGACAAGCTTAAAAGCTGCGGTGTCAATTATTCCAATACCACAAAAATGTGTGGAAAGAAAAGGCAATTTTATTGTGAATGAAAAAACGACGATAGTTATTCCTGAAAATGACAAAGATATACGTGATGCAATATCTGTTTGGAATGATTTGTTTACTACTGCTGCGGGATTTCCGTTGGAAATAACAACTTTAAAGCAGAAAACTAATTTTATTCAATGTAGCTTAAATGCTTCTTTAGAAGAAGAGGCTTATAAATTAAAAGTTTCTACTAAAGATATACGGATAGAAGCTAAAACTGCTAAAGGAATTTTTTATGCATTCCAGACTTTACGCCAACTACTTCCTCCTGCAATAGAAGGAAATGTACGTGTCGAGAATATTGAGTGGAATATTCCTTGTGTAACGATAGAGGATAAACCTTCATTTTCATATAGAGGAATGATGTTGGATGTGTCTCGTCATTTTATAGAAAAAGAAGATATAAAGCGCTATATAGACTTGCTTGCTTTTCACAAAATGAATGTTTTTCATTGGCATTTGACTGATGACCAAGGGTGGCGTATTGAAATAAAGAAATATCCTAAATTAACTTCTATTGGCGGATATCGCAATAAAACCATTGTTGGGTATATGTGGGATAATCCTACTGAGTGGGATACAAAACGTTATGGAGGATTCTATACTCAAGAAGATATTAAGGAGGTGGTTGCTTATGCCCAGAAGCGTTTTGTAAATATTATTCCTGAAATTGAAATGCCAGGGCATAGTTTGTCAGCTTTGGCAGCTTATCCTGAATATTCCTGTACAGGAGGTCCTTTTGAAGTAGAAGGGCGCTGGGGAGTTTTTAATGATATTTATTGTACTAAAGAGGAAACATTTAAATTTTTACAAGATGTTCTAGATGAAGTAATAGCTTTATTTCCGTCAGAATATATTCATTTGGGAGGAGATGAAGCTCCGCGCATACGTTGGAGAAACTGTGTACATTGTCAAAAACGTATGGAACAGGAGCATTTGACTAAAGAGGCTGAATTGCAAACTTATTTTATTAATCGTATTGAAAATTATTTGAATGAAAAGGGAAAGAAAATTATTGGTTGGGATGAAATTCTAGAAGGTGGAATACCACAACGGGCAACTGTTATGTCATGGAGAGGTGAAAAAGGAGGAATTCATGCTGCAAAAGCAGGGTATGATGTAATTATGTCTCCCAATATATATATGTATTTGAATAACCATCAATTGGGAGTTAATGATAAAATTGGAATAAAAAAACGATTGATTTCATTAAAGAAAGTCTATGATTATCATCCTGTACCTGCAGAGTTAGATAAAAAGGCTGCTTTGCATGTCAAAGGTGTTCAAGCAAATTTATGGACAGAATATTTGGATACAGCTGAAGAATTTGATTATTCTCTTTATCCACGTATGGCAGCTGTAGCTGAAGTTGCTTGGAGTTTAGTGGAAAATAAAAGTTATGATAACTTTTGTATCCGTTTGATGGATATAGAAAAGCATTATGATGCATTTGGCTTGTCTTATTGTAAAATGATATATGATAAATAATCTTTTCTAGTATGCTTAGGTTTATATTAATATTTTGTGTTGCTCTTCTTTCGTGGAAGAGCAACTATGCTCATAAAAGATATAAGGGAAAGGCTGTTGATTTACAAATTGAAAAATGGGATAATTCTGAAATGGCTGTAGGTTATTCGGCGTTTTCAATAAAAGATAAATTTGTTTGGTGTGGTTCGGCCATTCGTTCCAAAGAAGATGGTAAATATTATTTGTTTTATTCTGCAATGGATAGTGGGGAAAACTGTCCGCCTTTTATTGATTCTTGGGTATTAGGGTCAAAAATAGGTGTTGCTGTTTCTGATTCCCCATATGGTGGTTATAAAGATTTAGGGATTTTTTACAATAAAGATGGGTATATTCCAGATAATTCTTCTTGGGATGCACAGACTGTTCACAATCCTCATATTAAATATTTCAATGGTAAATATTATTTGTATTATATCGGAGCTGTTGATCCGGGGGCGAATGCTTATGTAAAAGGACATTTAAACAGGAGAGATCGAATACAGCAAAATCTGAAATTAGGAGTAATTTGTTTTGAAACTATAGAAGACTTTCTGACTGGAAAAGTTAGTTGTAATGAACAGCCTCTGCTTGTGCCTCGTACCCGTGTCAAAGCAAATAATGTACTGGAACCTTCGGCAGAGGGGACTGTTATAAAACCTGATAATCTTATTATGGTAAATCCTTCTGTTGTGTATCGTCCTTCGGATAGAAAGTATTTACTTTATTTTAAAGGAAATGTATATGATCCTATGTGGCGAGGAGTACACGGTATAGCCATAAGTGATAATCCGGAAGGTCCTTTTAATGTGCAGGATGACTATGTATTTGAGTTTGAGACACCAGATGGAAGTAAATTGAATGCTGAAGATCCGTTTGTTTGGTATCATCGGAAAGATAAGTGTTTTTATGCTGTATTCAAGGATTTCACAGGAGGATTTACGAAAGGTAAACCGGGACTGGCTATCATGTATTCAAAAGATGGAATAGACTGGAAGTTACCCCAAAACTCTTTATTTATGGAAAAGGGAATTATATTGAAAGATGGAACTCATATATCGGTAGATCGGTTGGAACGCCCACAGTTAATACTTGATGATAACGATAATCCTATTGTGCTTTATGCTGCATGTTCAATAACATCTGTCAATCAGAAAAAGGATGGAAGTTCATTTAATATTCAGATTCCAATAATGCTCCAAGAATGATTATATGAAAAATGAACTTTATATTTTCCAAGTAAACAGCAAATAGATTAAAGGTAAATAGTCTTTTAATTCTATGCGAAGTTGTTTTAGTGCTTGTTGTATACGGTAGTCCACTGTTTTTGGGGAAATATTTAGTTGTACAGCAATTTCCTTATAGCTCATATCGTGGAAGCGATGCATGATGAATGCTTCGCGATATGAAGAGGGAAGTCGCAAGATTGCCTCTTGTATTTGTTTTTGCAGTTCTTCTATTTGGAAAAGTCCTGCATCTAATATTAGTTCCTGAAATTCTTGAGAAAAATATTTTTCTGCACGTATTTTGGTTTCTTGTTGAGAAATACGGTTCAGAGAACGATGATAAACAGCCGCAAATAAATAATGACTTAAGGAAGATTGGATAATAACTGATTCTCTATTTTCCCAAAGCCAAAGTAGTGTATCTTGAGCACATTCTTCGGCATCTTCTAAACTCACCATTTTATGGCTATAAGCACATAATGCAGGATAATATTTCCGAAATAACATGTCGAATGCTTTTTCGCTTCCTGTCTGTATGGCTGATAGCAATTTATGGTCTTCCAAGGGTAGCATTATTGGTCTTTTTTATTGTTCAACAAAAATATATATTTTTTCATTATGAAAAAAATGTTTCGTTGATATTGAGGGCTTTATTGAAATTGTTTTGATGTTTTATTTTGGAAAATTATTCATGATTAGGATTTATAATAAAGAAATATACAGAATATATTCTTGATTTAAATCAAGTAAAATATGCTAATACTTGATTTTTAACTATTTCTATTTTTATAAATGCTTCATTAAATTTTATCTTTGCGACGCAAAACTAAAAACTTAACAAGATGTCAGAAAACAAAACTGTAAAGTATCATATTCCGGAACAAGGAATATATTTGTATGCTCGTACAAGTGAAGGTAAAACAGAAATGATTGTCTTGAACAGTACGGATAGAGAGCAAGTTCTGCCAAGTAGTCATTATCAAGCTTTGACAAAAGAATCTAAGGAAGGAAAGATTGTTTCAACAGGTAAGAAAATTGATTTTACAGAGAATCTTACTTTGTCTGCTCGTCAGTCATTGGTAATCGAATTTTAATAAGACTGATTAGATTTATATAAAACAGAGAGGTGAAAGGAATCTTGAAAAAGATATTTTCACCTCTCTGTTTTTATTATACAATTGAGATTAATCTCCCCGATAATAATATAATAAAGAATGTCTGGCTATGAAGTCTGCGTTCTGCTGTACCAGTTCTTTTTCTGTTCCGTCGGGTAGTTGTGCGTCGGGAATAAGTTTGTTGTTTATGCAGTGTACCAATAGGTCGGGTGGACAAAGCATTTCTTCTGTAAGCATACGGAAAGCATTTGCTTGTGCTCTTTCGCTGTCATAAAGTGGGTTTTCCCGATCAGCAATATATTCACAGATATCTTTCGCAAGCAATACCCCTTTTTCTGGTTCTGTCATTAAAATGAAATTTTTATATTCTTTCATTTGAGGGAGAGTATGGTTGTCATCATCCTGCCATTTGAGGACATTTACCAGAAAGCGGCGTAGTTCGGTGTAACCGTTCAGATAAACAATTCTCTTGCCATTTGTACCTTCAATAAAATTACGGTATATTTCCCGATTCTTGTCCTGAATTTCTTGTGGAATTTCAGGGTTATCGGTAAAGAGTCCGTTTATTTGTTTCCAGGCATCTGACGTTGTAAGCAGGGAAATCCATTCATGCAGGAACAATGCCAGTGGGCCGACAGGTACAATAAAACGGTCATTGGGGGCAATTTGTTCGATATAAGGCAGCATCGAAGGCTCTGTCAGGTAACTATGTCCGAATAGCCATGTCAGTTTACGGTCTGCTTCTACAGCGGTGCCCGGATGGTCGAAATAATGATTTAAGGATTCATTTTCGGGAGCATTTTCATAAGCCTTCTCCAAGATTCCGTAAAAGATTCCTGCCTGTTCTTCAATAGCGTGTTCATTGGGATTTATATATGTCTTTTCGTGCAGAGAAGCTGCTTTCTGCCATGTATTCCAAATGATAAAACGGATATCTTCCTCGTTTATTTCATCAGCTACGTAATTGGAGTTTGTAGGGTAAAAGGGAAGATACTTGCCGTACAAACGTTTGTGTTCGGCTGTAAAACTTTGCCATAATCCTAATTCTGATATCTGATCTTCCAGATAGGCAGCAATGTACATACTTAATTTTTTACGGAAAATATCCGGTAGTGTGGTTAATGTACAAGCACCATATAGTTTGTTCGACAGGTTTACAAAATAGCTGTCTGAAGGTTGTACGGCTGTATATGGATGTATTTTCAGCCAGTCGTTGGTATAAATCTGAAGCTTATTCATGGCAGTGAAAATGAATTAATGTTTAGAAAAGGCAGTAATCAGTAATGAACAACTTGCCAGACAGATACCTACACCTGTAACTCCAGCCCATCCAAACTGGTGCCAGAATGTACCGGCAAGGAATGTTCCAAGTGATCCTCCCAGAAAATATGTTGTCATGAAAATAGTATTGACTCTGTTCGAGGCTTGTGGAACGAGCGACAATGCACAAGTCTGATTGCTTATCTGTACACACTGCATACCGATATCAATCAGAATAATACCGGCTATGATTCCGATATAGCTGTCCTGAAAAAAATAGAGGATAAGCCACGAGAGAATCATGATGCTGCAACCTATGTAATTGAACATTCTAATTCCCAGTATACGTACAAACTTACCGACAAAGGAAGCAGTCATAGCTCCGGCAATACCACATAAACCAAGCATACCGATGACATTGTTTCCGGCGTAAAAAGGAGCTCCGCTCATTTTAAAGGCCAGGCATGCCCATAAAGTAAGAAAACATCCAAAACAGATTCCGGCACGTAGAGAAACCAGTCGCAGTGTAGCATTTTCCTTTACCAAAGTAAATACAGATTTCATTAGTCCGGTGTAAGTACCTTTATAGTTAGAAGGCATGTCAGGCAATATGCGGACAATAACGAATATGCAGATAAGCATTAATACAGAAGCAATGTAAAAAATGGTTCTCCATCCCCAGTATTCTCCCACAATACCACTTACAACCCGCGAGCCAAGGATTCCTGTCAGCAGTCCGCTTACCAGAACTCCTACATTTTGTGCTTTCTTTTCCGGCTGTGAAAACTGTGCTGCTATCGGAATGAAAATCTGTGGCATGACAGAGCAGATGCCCGTAATCAGCGAAGCCAGTAAAATAAAATAAATGTTTTGGGCTACAGCAAATCCCAGCATGCTTACGGAAAGTAAAAGGAAGTTGATAACAATGATGTTACGGCGTTTATATAAATCTCCAAGGGGAATAATGAATAACAATCCAAGCGCATAACCGATTTGGGTAGTCATTGGAATCAGGTTCGCTGTAAACTCAGAAACCCGTAAGTCCTCACTTATTTTATTTAGCAATGGTTGGTTATAATACAGATTGGCAACGGATATTCCCGCAATAATAGCCAGCATCCACAATAGTGATGCTGGGATTCCTTTATTTTCTTCTAAAACTCGTTTCATGCCGCAAATTTACGTATTTTTTGCGAGCTTATTCTGTTTTTGTCTCGATAGGAACTGTATTTTCTTTGTATGCGGCAAATCCTTTTACCTTTACCCGTTCTTTCTTTTCTTCTTCTGCAACGGCAGTATTACCCAGTTGATTCATGTATTCTTTTATAGCATTGTGGGTGTCGAAGAAATAGTCGAGCAACATTTTCAAGTGGTCTTCCAGTTCACCTTCGTTGGGTGAGAAAAAAGTGTGGCAGTGTGAATGGATTCCTACGGTCTTTTCATCTTCATCTACCATAAAAACTGTTGTAACCAATGAATTGACATTGACCAGATTGATGATTTCTTTCAGGTAAGGAAAAGCCTCGTTGTCAGTATTGATTGATCCCCACCAAGGATTCCATATCATGATGAAACGGTTTTCCTCTTCGGCAGCGATATAAAAATCATCTCCCTGATATTTAAATGTAACATGTCCTTCATTGTTTATTTCAGGCTGGCAGCCGATTTTTTTCAGCACGCTGATAACAAGTTCTTGTGTACTTATGCTCTCTAGCTCTGTCTTTGTCATACGTTCTAAATGTTCCAGACGTTTCTTCCGGATGTTCATTGTTTTCAATACGAGCAGGACTACGGGCCACATGGCCAGTGCGATGACGGCTATCAGGATGGTGATGTCTGTTATGTTATTCATAATTAGAGATTTTTAGGTTACACATAAAAGATTGCTTTGTGTTTCTCTAAAGATACTAATTATAAATGTGAAAAGAATTTTTTATCAGGCTTTTATACTTTTTTAAATGATATGTATGCAGCAAAAGAGCAATATATTTGTTTTATAATTGAAACTTTTAAAAAGAAGAAGCTTATGAAAAAGATTGTATTATTTATGATAATGACCTTGACCTTATTGGCGGGGCATATTCAGGCACAAGACACAGAGAAGAAGTTGTCTCGTGAAGAGAAAAAAGCTTTGCAAGAACAGTTGGATAGCTTGTTTGCTGTCGAAGCTATACAGGCTATTAATGAAAAGGCTTTTACATTGGAAGCTGACCAGGTTGTATTTAAATACGGCAATATGGCTTACGTTAATTCGAATACGAATTTTGTTTCCGTAAAAGGCGATAAAGCTGTAGTGCAGGTGGCATTCAATATACCTGTCAGTGGTCCGAACGGAATAGGTGGCGTAACTGTTGATGGCAGTGTTTCCGATTATGAAGTAAAGACTGATAAAAAAGGAAATCTTTCACTTTCGATGAATGTAATGGGAACAGGTATTTCTGCCCGGGTAAATATCAGTATGCCGAAGGGAACAAACAAAGCTACGGTGGAAATCAATCCTAATTTCAACTCCAACCGAATGACGTTGAACGGAGTGGTTTTGCCTATACAAAAAAGCAGTGTCTTTAAGGGACGTTCATTGTGATATTTGTAAATATAATGAATTTAAGACTTATGAAAAAGATTTTATTTATTATGGCTTGCATGACGGGAGTATTTATGGCGTCGTGCGAAAAAGATCCAGATATGGGAGAACTGGATGCAGATCTGGTGGTATATACAGACCATGACAGTAATACAGACTTCAGTAGTTTTCAGACTTATTTCTTGCCGGATAGTATTTTGGAAGCAAGTGGAGTACATGCTTCATACTGGAAGGATGAGAATGCTAAAATGATTATCAGCGCGGTAGAAAGTCAGATGAATCGTCGGGGATATGAACGTATTACTGACCCGGAATTAAAAGATCAGGCAAATATAGGTTTGCAGCTCTCATATGTTTCACAAACCAATCAGGTGATAACTGGTGGTGGCTATTGGGGCGATCCGTTTGGCGGCTGGTGGAGCAGTGGCTTTTGGGGACCCTGGTGGAGTGGATGGTATTATTCATATCCTGTAACTTATAGCTATGATACTAATACGCTGGTTATGGAAATAGTCGACTTGACTGATAAAAGTGAAGATGGCACTCAGAAAAAGCTTCCGGTTGTATGGTATGCCAGTGCATCCGGCTTCCAGTATAACAATAGTAAAATAAACATGCAGCTATTACTGAATGGAGTTGATCAGGCTTTCAATCAGTCTACTTATATCAATACTGAAAAATAATGGAGGATGTTAATAATGAAAACAAATAGTATATTCAAAAAACTGGCCTTGGCATTCTGTGCTTTGGCTATGTTTGCAACGCAAAGCTACGCTCAGTGGGATTCTCAAAAGGCACATCTTATTGTTGATTGGCAGATGAATGCACCGGTTTCTACAGATTTTGCCGATAAGATAAGCGGATGGGGAATGAATTTTGAAGGGCTGTATGAGTTGACACCTCGTTGGTCGGTAGGAGCCTTTATTAATTTTCATACCAATCATAAATATATAGGCAGACAGACACTTCAGCTATCTCCAACTGAGGCATTGACAACAGATCAGCAGCGTTCAGCCTATCAGTTACCTTTTGGTGCAAGTGTTTCCTATAATTTGTATAACGGCAGATATGTGAAACCGTATGTTGGTGTAAAATTGGGAGCTGCTTTTACTCGTTATACTACATATTACGGTACAGGAGGAGTATACGATGACGGATGGGGATTTTATGCCTCTCCAGAACTTGGCTTAAAAATATATCCTTCTCCTTATCGCCGCTTTGGTTTCCACATAGCAGGATATTATAATTATATGACTAATGAAATGTCAACGCTTACTGGAGATGTGACAGGACAAAGTAATGTCGGTTTTCGTTTGGGTGTAATCTTTTAATTCCTGAGATTTACACGTTTTTATAAAAGGCTCTATCATTCCAACAAGTGGGGAACTGATAGAGCCTTTTGGCTTTCTGTAATTTCAGAAAATACTCAGTTTATTTCTATGTGTGTTATATTTCAGACTGTCTTATTTTTTTATTCTTTTTTGCCATTGAGCATATTCTTTATAAACATTTTCTCCAGATCGGTTCAGCCAGCTGTATCCATTACGACGCTCATAGCCGATTTCGGACAGATGATAGCGCTTTATACCATCCCGGTCGCAGAAAAAAGGACGGTTAGTTTCTAGTTCATAAAATCTTGCCCACATTGGCTTACAGTCTTCACATGGTGCTACACGGCGGTCTTTCTTTCCATCCTTATTGATGAAGGATTCTATTTTAATGCCTTTTATCTCTGAATCTTTGAACCATTGTACTGCTGATTCTATACTTTGAATAACCTCTGCTGAAGGATTAGGAAGCTGCATTAAATAAATTACGATATTAGCCGATTCTGCTCCGCTCAATGACGGAAGCTCATAAGCTCGCGCTTTTGCCGGAGCAAATGTTTCACGGTCGTGCTGTGCGCACCAAACGGTAAGTTTACCATGCTGTTTAACCTGTGTTTTGAGTATGCATTCTACTCCTTTATCTATTGCTTTCTGAGCTTTTTGGCGGGTTGATTCTGGCAGGTAGGTGAAAGGGGATTTTCCGTTACTTACATCGCGAAGCAGATTCATTACATTTATCATGGCGTTATCGTTGTAAGTTATTTGAACATAATATCCTTTGGGACGCGGATAAAACTGAGGCCACCCACCGTTTTCGTATTGAGCTTCGAACAGATAGTCCAGTCCGCGTATAGCCGCTTCTTTATATGTTTCGTCGTGAGTGGCGTTGTATAATCTGGAAAGATAGATTATTTCTGTTGTGGTGGCTCCATTGTCAATCGTACTGGCATTGACGTCATTTTTGATTTCCAAAGCTTTTTCTTTGTTGTCGGGTGTCTGAAAAAAATTAATGTTTTTGGGCCATCCGCCTGTAGGTTGCTGGTATAAAAGAACAGTTTCTGCCACTTCTTTTGCTTTGGGAGTAGTGAAAAAAGAGTCTTCCAGCCGAGGAGCTTCTTTTACCCACTTTTTGTAACTTATTTCTTGTGCCTGTATGGTATTCAGACTGCATACAGCAATGACTGTGAGAATTAGATTTTTCATAGATTTGTGTGTTTTTAGAATTGTCGTTTGTTTTAAATGTGTATACAAAAGTACTAAATCCATCGGATTGTGCAAGTGTAAATAAAAAACATCCGGCTAAATCTATGTGTACAAGATCTAGCCGGATGTTTTTTATTGTGCGTTTATTATCTTTTAGTTCTGTTGAGGTTCTGAACCTTTAGGTGTCATATCACCTTCGATGTAAAGACGTACCACCTCTTGTTTGGCATTGGTACGTAATGTAATCGACTTGCGGAAATGACCGGGAAATTTTCCGGCTCCGTTGTAAGTAACTGTTATTTCTCCGCTTTCACCAGCCTTGATTGGTTCTTTGGGATATTGTGGTACTGTACATCCGCATGATGCGATAGCTTGATGAATTACCAGCGGACCATTTCCTGTATTGGTGAATTTGAATTTGCAAGTGACTTTAGGGTTATTTTCTGAAAAGGCTCCAAAGTTATGTGTTGTCTTTTCGAACTTGATTTCGGCTGTACCCTGAGCGATGACCATCAGTACTGCCACAACTAAAAATAATGTGGTTAAGATAGTTTTTTTCATTTTTCTTCAGATTTTAAAAAAACGCCCTAAAGATATTGATTTTCTTTGTATTTCATATGCCATAATTAGGTTTATTAACATTTGTTACGCCTGGGTAATGAAGAAAAGAAGAGTGGAATTCTGGACTTGTATGCTGATGAACTAAAAATAGTTGTATACATGTTCAGAAAGTTTGTACAGAAAATAAAAAAAATTCTCGATAAATTTATGAAAACATGCCCAAGTTTTGTGCATAACTTGGGCATGTTTTTTAAAGGCTGAAAAGGAGGCAGAAATGATTATCCACGGTTTACTTGTTTCACCCCTTTTACAGTCTTTATTTTTTTGATGAGTGATTCCAGTTTTGAGGTATCATCTACCATGACTGTAAGCATTCCCGAAAAGAGTCCGTCGTGTGAGTCGATGCTGATAGAACGTAACAGAATATTATCCTCTTTATTGATGATGGAAGTAATGTTTGTTACGATACCTATATCATCGTGTCCCACAATACGGAGTGTGATGGGATATTGCTTGCCCTGGCTTTTTCCTGCCCATCGTGCACGGACTATGCGGTAGGGGAAACGAGCTTTCATCTCTTTTGCATTCGGACAGTCGCAACGGTGTATCTTGATTCCTCCTGATATTGTCACGAAACCAAATACATCATCTCCGTAAATCGGATTACAACATTTAGCTAAGTTGAAGTCAAGTCCTTTCAGATTCTGGTCTATAACCAATACATCATCTTTGTAGTAATCTTTTCCTTCAGTTGTCTGTTGTATGTTGAAACCTTCAGCACTTCGGTAGCTTATTTCTTCCCGTTGTTCGGTTTCCTTACGTTGCATTTCGACATATCGGTCGATAATGCCGTTTATTTCCATCGTTTCGTTGGCAATGCTCTGGTAAAAGTCTGTCACAGTCTTAAATCCCAGTTTCTTGATAAGGCGCATCAGGATAGCTTCATCATATTCCAGTTTGCGGTTCTTGAATTTACGTTCCAGTGTTTCCTTAGCAAATTCAGTCTGCCGTGCTACTAGTTCTTTCAGTGCCTGCCGGATTTTAGTCTTTGCTTTCGACGTAGTTACAAAGTTCAGCCAGTCACGCTTCGGAGTTTGTGTGCTTGAAGTAGTTATTTCTACCTGGTCGCCACTGTTGAGCGTTTGTTTCAGCTGCACATTTCTTCCATTCACTCTGGCACCGATGCATCGGCATCCCAAATTGGTATGGATAGCAAAAGCAAAGTCGAGCACAGTAGCCCCTTGCGGCAGTTTATATAAATCTCCTTTAGGAGTGAAAACAAAAACTTCATCTTTATATAAATCCAGTTTGAACTGATCCATAGCCTCCAGGTCACTGTCTGCATTTTCCAGTGTTTCGCGAATAGAGTTCAGCCATTCGTCCAGACCACTTTCCCCTTTGATACCCTTATATCTCCAGTGAGCAGCAAGTCCTTTTTCGGCTATCTCATCCATACGTTCGGTACGAATCTGTACTTCTACCCATTTACCTTCAGGCCCCATGACAGTTATATGTAATGATTCGTAGCCATTACTTTTAGGCACAGACAGCCAGTCGCGCAAACGTTTCGGATTGGGCAGATACATATCTGTTACGATAGAATAGGCCTGCCAGCATTCTTGCTTTTCCTTATCAATCGGAGAGTCAAGTATGATTCGGATAGCAAACAAATCATACACACCTTCGAACGGGCATCCCTGCTTTTTCATTTTCTGATAAATGGAATGTATGGATTTGGTACGCCCTTTGATATGGAATTTCAGTCCTGTCTCTTCCAGTTTCTTTTTTACCGGTTCGATAAAAGCATCAATATATCGGTCGCGGGCAGCCTTTGTGGCATTTAGCTTATCCTTAATGTGGTAATATACATCATGTTGAGTATATTTCAGTGACAAGTCTTCCAGTTCCGATTTCAGTTTGTATAGTCCCAGTTTATGAGCCAGTGGGGCATACAGGTAAGCAGCTTCGTTCGAAACTTGTAATCTGGCCTCTTCATTCGAACAGTCTTTGATTTGGCGCATCAAGTTTACACGGTCGGCTATCATAATAAGGATAACTCGCATGTCTTCGGCAAACGAGAGCAGCAGATTGCGGAAGTTCTCTGATTCTATGGTCGGACTTTTGGCATAAAGTTCATTTATCTTTACCAGCCCGTGTATGATTCCAGCTACATCTTCGCCATACATTTGTTTGACTGACTCTAATGTACACAGATTATATTTTACGGATTCATGCAACATGATGCCTAGGATAGAGGCACGTCTCATACCGATTTCTTCTGCCACAATAACAGCTGTCTGCATGTCTTTTATAATCGGATTCATACCAAAGGCATTACGAGGTATGCTTCCCGCCGACATGACTTTAACCAAATGTTTTTTCAGATTGCAGCAGTCGTTTTTTTGCAGAGTGTCTCCTGATAGTTGCAGTAGTCTTTTGTATAGCGCTATTAGCTGTTTATGTTCGTCCGGTGTAAAAAAAACTTGTTCATCCATAGTCTTTCTAGTTTTGTTGAGAACCTGTTTGTTGCAAATTGAAATCCTTTTTTAATTTAAATGGGTAAAAAAGAAGTATTCCAGCCAGCTTCTGTGGGTAAAGATAGTTTTTTTCTTCCTTTATTGTTACAAACTTGATGGTTTTTTTATACTTTTGAGGTGGATTCAATTTGTAAACGAATATTTATCACTTAAATTTATCACAATATGTTAACACACGAAGACAAAGAATTACTGGCAAAGAAAGGTATTACTGAGAAGCAGATTGAAGAGCAACTGGCTTGCTTTGAAAAGGGATTCCCTTATTTGCAACTGGCTGCGGCTGCATCTGTAGACAATAATGGTATTATGATTGCCGATGCTGATGCCCAGAAAAAATATCTGGCAGCATGGGATGCTTATAAAGACTCTGATAAGAAAATCGTGAAGTTTGTGCCTGCTTCTGGAGCGGCAAGCCGTATGTTTAAAAACTTGTTCGAATTCTTGGGTGCTGATTATGACGTGCCTACTACAAGCTTTGAAAAGAAATTTTTCGATCATATTCATAGTTTTGCTTTTTATAATGATTTGAATGCTGCTTGCCTGGATAATACAGGTAAGGATATTGAGGCTCTTTTGTCGGAACATAATTATAAGGCTGTAGTAGCTAACTTGCTGGAATCTGCAGGATTGAATTATGGTTCTCTGCCGAAAGGTTTGCTGAAATTCCACCGTTATGCTGATGGCGTACGTACTCCGTTGGAAGAACATCTGGTAGAAGGAGCATTGTATGCTGCCGGAAAGACCGGAAAAGTGAATGTGCACTTTACTGTATCGGGTGAACATCGTGCTTTATTCCAGAAACTGGTAGATGCTAAAGCTGCCGAATATACCCAGAAATATGGTGTGGAATATAATATCAGCTTCTCCGAACAAAAGGCAAGTACTGATACCATTGCCACTGATATGGAAAACAAGCCGTTCCGTGATAATGGCAAATTGCTTTTCCGTCCGGGAGGTCATGGTGCTTTGATTGAAAATCTGAACGATCTGGATGCTGATATCGTATTTATCAAGAATATTGATAATGTCGTACCCGACCGTTTGAAAGACGATACTGTAACTTATAAAAAACTGCTTGCCGGTGTGCTGGTTACTTTGCAGAAACAGGCTTTCGATTATTTGGAATTGCTGGATAGTGGTCATTACAGCCATGATCAGCTGGAAACAATTATCCGTTTCGTTCAGCAGCAGTTACGTTGTCGCAAGAGCGATATCAAGGATTTGGAAGATGCCGATTTGGTTATTTACCTGCGTAAGAAACTGAACCGTCCGATGCGTGTTTGCGGTATGGTGAAGAATGTAGGTGAGCCGGGCGGTGGTCCGTTCCTTGCTTATAATCCTGACGGAACTGTTTCGCTTCAGATTTTGGAAAGTTCTCAGATTGATATGAATGATCCGGAAAAGAAGGCTATGTTCGAAAAGGGTACACACTTCAATCCGGTAGATTTGGTTTGTGCTGTACGCGACTATAAGGGAAATAAATTCAATTTGTTACAGTATGTAGATAAGGCTACAGGATTTATCTCTTATAAATCGAAGAATGGTAAAGATTTGAAAGCTTTGGAATTACCGGGATTGTGGAATGGCTCTATGAGTGACTGGAGCACAATCTTTGTAGAAGTTCCATTGAGCACATTCAATCCGGTAAAGACTGTAAACGATTTGTTACGCGAACAACATCAATAAGCTAATGGAAAGCTAGAGAAAGACATCTCTTTTCCTAAAAATATTACATCCGGCATAAAAGCAATATACGTTTAAAGCTTTATGCCGGATGTTTTTTATTATACTTCCCATTGGTCTATTTGGCGGAAAATGCGTGTAAGAGAGGAGTGGCATGATTCCGGATAAAAAAGTGTATACGAAAACCATAATTTTCGGTTGCGTACGTATTTGGCGTAATAACGGTATCCTTCTATCCGCTTTCCATTTTCATAATGTGGACCGCTGAGAATAAACGAGTCACGTAATAACTCTTGCTTTTCGGCATGTAGTTGTGTTGCCAATTCTTTCATTTTTATCTTTACCGGACTTGAGTCCGGAGCTTTCAGTACAGAGCATTCAATAACGAATCGCTCATTGTCCCAATATCCTAAACGTACAAAACCTTTGTCGGTTATTTCCTGAGAGAAAAACTCCGGATATCGGATGCTGTATCCGTAGAAACTGTCGCGGTAGGTTTTCATTGGAGCATCGTTGATTAACTCGGTCAATACTTCCTGATAGGTGCGGAATCCTTTTTGATCCCTCGACAGGTTTATTCCTATCGTGAAGCCAATGAGTATGATGATTACAACAAGCAATTTTCTCATGGTTCTGTTTTTTACTGAATATTCAAACAATGATGAAAGTTAGATACATCCTTTACTGGAGGGAACTTCATAGTGGTAGATATCCCTTTTGACAGCCATTTTGATGCTTCGTGCCAGTGCCTTGAATATCCCTTCTATCTTGTGATGTTCGTTCTGACCTTCTGCCTTGATGTTCAGATTCATGCGTGCGGCATCACTCAGTGACTTGAAGAAATGGAGGAACATCTCTGTCGGCATTTCGCCTATCTTCTCACGTTTGAATTCTGCATCCCATACCAGCCAGGCGCGTCCTCCAAAGTCAAGAGTTACCTGACACAGACAATCGTCCATAGGAAGGCAATATCCATAGCGCTCAATACCTCGTTTGTTGCCAAGTGCCTGATATAGACATTCTCCCAAAGCAATAGCAGTATCTTCGATGGTATGATGTTCGTCTACTTCAAGATCTCCTTTTACCTGAATTGTAAGATCCAGACCTCCATGCTTGCCTATTTGTTCCAACATATGGTCGAAAAAGCCTAATCCGGTATTTATTTTACATGTTCCGCTGCCGTCCAGATTCAGACGGATATAAATATCAGTTTCTTTAGTCGTGCGGCGTACTTCGGCTATACGTTCCCCGGCAAACAGAAACTCAGCTACTTTATCCCAATCGGCTGTTGCAAGTACGCAGGTGTCTTGCAGTTTTTTATCTTTTAGTATAGAGTCGTCTTTTTGTAAAAGAATGGCCTTACAGCCCAGGTTATATGCCAGTTCCACATCCGTAGCTCGGTCGCCTATCACGAAACTGTTTTCCAAATCGTATGCATCATTATCGATGTACTGGGTAAGCATACCTGTCCGGGGTTTACGGGTGGGAGCATTATCTTCCGGAAAGCTTCGGTCTATCTGTACATCATCGAAAATAATTCCTTCGTTTTCGAACGTTTTCATTACCAGATTATGTACAGGCCAGAATGTTTCTTCAGGAAAAGATGACGTACCCAGTCCATCCTGATTGGTTACCATTACAAAGTCGAAATCAAGCTTCTGTCGGATAAAAAACAGGTTACGGAATACCTTCGGATAGAATTCCAGTTTTTCGAAAGAATCTAGCTGGTAATCTATTGGAGGTTCGATAACCAATGTTCCGTCACGGTCTATAAATAAAACTTTCTTTTTCATAGGGTAATCAGGGTTTATATTTTCTCAGAGCCTCAAGCAGAGCATCGTTTTCAGGACGAGTACCAATAGTTATTCGCAGGCAATCCTGACAGAGAGTTATGCCGGAACGGTTACGTACGATAATGCCTTTTTCTACCAGGTAATCGTAAATTGCCTTAGCATTACATACTTTTGTCAGGAAGAAGTTGGCATCAGTCGGGTAGATATGCGTACAACATGAAAGTTTGGCAAATTCTTTTATCATGCGCTCACGTTCATTAAGTAATGACTGTACCCATCTTTGCACTTCATAATGTTTGTGCATCATCTGAATAGCTTCCTGTTGTGTCAGTCGGTTGACATTATACGGATATTTGATTTTACTCAGTATGCCGATAATGTCAGGTGAAGCGAATGCCATGCCCAGACGGATTGCTGCACATCCCCAGGCTTTCGAGAAAGTCTGAAAGACGATCAGGTTTGGATATTGTTTTAAATCTCCTATAAGGGAAGGTTCGTCAGAAAAATCTATATAAGCTTCATCTACTATGACAAGTCCCTGAAACTTTTCAAGTAAAGTAAGTATTTCTTTGCGGCACAGATTGTTGCCTGTGGGGTTATTGGGAGAGCAGAGGAAGATGAGTTTCGTATTTTCGTCTGAAGCCGCAAGCAGTTCATCTGCTTTGAACTGAAAAGTATCGTCAAGCAGAACCTTGCGGTATTCTACATCGTTCACATCAGCACATACCTGATACATACCGTATGTCGGATCTATGGCAACAACATTATCGATGCCCGGACGGCAAAAAGCACGAAATACCAGATCTATAGCTTCATCACTTCCGTTACCTAGAAATATTTGTTCAGGGGTGACCTTTTTTACGAGAGCAATCATATCTTTCAGCTCGCGTTGAAGTGGGTCAGGATATCGGTTATTGGGAGTGTTATACGGATTCTCATTGGCATCCAGAAATACTGAAGCCTCTTTTCCGCTATATTCGTCACGTGCCGATGAATAAGGTTTTAGAGCCCATATATTCGGTCGTGTCAGCTCTTTCAGCGATTTCATAAGCGTTTCGGTTAAAGTTTTTCATTAAGTCGTACTGTGATAGCATTCTTATGGGCATCGAGATGCTCGTTGGCTGCCATTACCTGAATAGCAGGTCCGATGGTAGCGATTCCTTCCCGAGTAATTTCCTGGAAAGTAATTTTGCGGATAAAGCTATCCAGGCTAACTCCACTATATGCTTTGGCATATCCGTTGGTAGGAAGTGTATGGTTGGTTCCCGAAGCATAATCGCCTGCACTTTCAGGAGAGTATGATCCTAAGAATACAGAACCTGCATTGATGATTTTTTCGGCTATATCTGTGTAATCTTTCGTTTCGATAATCAAGTGTTCAGGGGCATATTCGTTTATCATGTCAATAGCCTCTTGCATATTTCTTACGAGGATAAGTTTGCTCGACTGGAGGGATTTCTCCGCGAGAGATTTACGAGGTAATTCAGATAACTGACGATCGACTTCTTCTGCTACTTTGTCAATCAGAGTTTCGGATGTTGTAATAAGTATAGTCTGACTGTCTGCACCGTGTTCTGCTTGAGAAAGAAGGTCGGAAGCAACGAATGTCGGGTTGGCTGTTTCATCAGCAAGAACGGCTACTTCCGAAGGACCTGCAGGCATATCTATCGCAACATCACGTAAAGCAACTTGCTGTTTGGCTACTGTAACATATTGGTTTCCGGGGCCGAATATTTTATATACTTTCGGAATACTGCTGGTTCCGTATGCCATTGCTCCGATAGCTTGTACACCACCTGCCTTGAATACTCTTTTTACTCCTGCTACCCGTGCTGCATATAGGATTGCAGGATGGATTTTTCCTTCACGGTTGGGAGGGGTACACAAAATGATTTCCTTGCAGCCGGCTATTTGTGCCGGAGCGGCAAGCATCAGTACAGTTGAAAATAAGGGAGCCGTGCCTCCTGGTACGTAGAGTCCTACTTTTTCTATGGCAACGGCTTTCTGCCAACAGGTTACTCCTGGAAGTGTTTCTATTTTTTTGCTTGCAAACTTTTGTGAAGAGTGAAATGTCTGTATATTATTTAATGCCAGCATGATGGCTGCTTTAAGTTTTATATCTATTTCTTTTTCAGCTTCTTCGAATTCTTTTTCTGTCACTTCCAGTGAGTTTAATTTTACTTTATCGAACTGCTCTTCATAACCGATTACTGCACGGTCGCCTTGTGTCCGTACTTTTTCTAATATTTCGCAGACAGTTTCACGAAGAGATTCTGTCTGGAGAGCAGAGCGTTTCAGCAGGAAATTCCATTCCAGGCGTTCTGGATAGCGTATGATATTCATAGTGTTGTTGGTTTTCTGTGATACTTCAATTATAAAATCATTTTCTCAATGGGAAGAACCAAAATGCCTTGTGCTCCCAGCGCTTTCAGTTTTCCGATAATTTCCCAAAAACATTTCTGATCTATTACCGTATGTACACTGCTCCATCCTTCGGTTGCAAGTGGCATGATGGTAGGACTTTTTACTCCAGGAAGGACTTCGATTATATCTTTTACTTTATCGGTTGGTGCATTCATCAGCACATATTTCTTGTCTTCTGCTGCTTTTACTGCCTCAATACGGAACAAGAGCTCTTCCAGAATTTCTTTCTTTTCTGGTGTCAGATTGGGATTGCCGATAAGCAAGGCTTCACTTTTCATAACAATTTCCACCTCTTTCAGGTTGTTACTTATCAAAGTGGATCCGGAACTTACAATATCAAATATGGCATCAGAAAGACCTATTCCGGGAGCTATTTCTACAGATCCGGTAATTACATGAATATCTGCATTTATTCCTTGTTTGTCGAGATAAGTTTGTAGAATGCCGGGATATGATGTGGCAATTTTCTTCCCGTTGAACCATGATGGTCCGTTATATTCTTCTTCTTTATGGACTGCCAGTGACAACCTGCATTTACTGAATCCCAGTCGGTAAATGATATCAGCTTTTTCCTTACGTTCTACAAATTCATTTTCTCCTACAATACCTAAATCGGCCACTCCGCTTGCTACACTTTGTGGAATATCATCGTCACGCAGGAACAAGACCTCTATCGGAAAGTTGGACGATTGTGTGAGCAACGTGCGTTTGGACGTAGAAAGTTTGATGTCTGCTTCTGCAAATAAGGCCATTGTGTCTTCAAATAAACGGCCTTTTGATTGTACGGCAATTCTAAGCATATTCTGTAAAGTTTTAAGTTATCAAACAAAAAAAGGCTTACCGAAACGGCAAGCCTTTGATATTTTTGTAGCTATACGACACCTCAGCCTACCGTATGTTAACGTCAGGAGAATGATGATGGCGAATAGTTAGATTATTGTTCATAAATATTTCTTTTATTTGTATATGGCAAATGTAAACTGTTTAAATGTAAAATCCAAATATTTATTAGAAAAACTTTACTTTTACTTTCAATTTTATTATTGCTTTATTCGTTGAGGTATTCCATTGGATTGATTTCTCCACTTTTTATTTTCAGAAAAATGTCTTTTGCCAGCTCGTAGAAATGTTCGTCGATTTCGAAAGGAGATAATACTGGTTCTTCTTTTTTCAATGAACTGGAAGAAAAGACGGCTCCTCGTACAAGATAGGTAAAAGTCAGTTTTTCTTCTTTCATACGATAATAACAGTATGCTATCAGATAATAGTTACTGTGCATGGTATCTGGATTTAATTCTTCTTCTTTTCTCAGATACTCCAATGCCTGTTCCCAATATTCATTATGGAAATAGGCTGTACCTATATAAGCTGCCGCTTCTGCTTCGTCCTCGGCAAATAACTCACCATAGTGAAAGGCTGTTTGTGCATCTTCTAGCTTTTTTTCATCCAGATGCAATTCACCTTTCAGTAAATATAATTCACTGTTGTGATTGTCGTAAGCCAGACCTTGTTCTACATCTTCCTTGCAGGCTGGTTGATTCTCGAGTCGTAAATGAGAAATTCCTCTTTTATGATACAAGGATGCCATTTCAAAATAAGGCAATTTGCCGCTGGCTATTATCTTGTCAGAATACTCCAATACTTTCTGGTAATCTTGTACGATAAAGTATATTGACATGATAATATTTTGAATATATGGCTTTTCGGTAGTATGTTTTTCTATATAAAACAGACATTCAAGTGCCTGGTCTATTTCGTTTTCCAACAAAAGACAATTGCTTTTCAGTTCCCAGGTTATCAGATTTGTGTCATCTATGGCCATAGCAAAATCTATTGCTTCCATCGCTTTTTCTGATTGGTACATACGGATATAGCAGCGTATCAGATTGTGCCAGAAATCGAGTGTATAGGGAGCTTCGTCAAGTAGCCGGTTATATAGTTTCACGGCTTCTTCCGGATTGCCGAAACTGAAGTGGTATGAAGCCATTTCTTCCAATACTCCTATGTTTTCCGGAGCTTCGCTATATGCCTTTTCCAGCCAGTAATGGGCTTTTTTCTTCTGGTGGTCGTCCATATACACATGTGCAATGTCGAGCATTGTGTCTATGTCTTTTTCGTCTTGGTAAAGCTGATCTAGCAGTGCATCAGCTTCTTGAGTACGCTTTTGTGCCAGATAAAGTTCAGCCTGTAGCAACCTGACTTCGTAGTCGTTTTGGTCGGTTATAGTATTTAATATGCATTGAGCATCGTTGGTATTACCTTTTGCTATAAGATTATGACATTTAAATATCAGTATATCTAAATTATCGGGATGAAGTGACAGCCCATAGTCCACTACTTCTTCCGAAGCCTTTATATTTCCCATGCTTGCATAGAATTCTGCCAATAGGGTGATTTCGTCGGCTTCAAAATAAACACTGGTATGATTGTCCAGCATATCTGCATATTTAGCCAGAAGTTCTTTAAATTCTGGTTTGTGGAAAATAGAAGACAAGTCATCTTTCATGGTTGTTATTTATTTAAAAGGTAAAATAAAAAACGCAGATTATGCAAATTGTTCCGTAGTCAGGAGGAATGTATTTTGTCAGAAAAATACGCCCTTCTACGTAGTGCTTTGCATAATCTGTGTTTCTGGTTTTATGAATATGTCTATATTTTATTTGTTGATCTTACTCCAGGTATCTTTAAGTGATACGGTACGGTTAAATACCAAGTGTTCAGGAGTAGAATCTTTGTCGACATTAAAGTATCCGATACGCTGGAACTGCAAGTAGTCAAGCGGTTTTGCATCTGCAAGGAATTTTTCTACATAACATTCCTTCAAAACTTTCAGCGAGTCTGGATTTATCATTTCCTGCATAGCTTCCAACGCTGAACAGTTCTTGGCTTCGCGGATAGCAGCCATTTCATCACGAGGATTTTCTACTTTCCACAAGCGGTCGTACAAGCGTACTTCTGCTTTCAGGCAATGATTGCAGCTTACCCAGTGCAGTGTACCTTTCACTTTACGGTTAGCTTCTGGCATTCCGCTCTTGGTGTTCGGATCGTATTCGGCGTATACTTCTACGATATTTCCGTTTTCGTCTTTCTTGCATCCGGTACATTTTACGATATATGCATTTTTCAGACGAACTTCCTGTCCCGGAGTCATACGGAAGAATTTCTTTGGAGCATCTTCCATAAAGTCTTCACGTTCCATCCACAATTCACGGCTGAACTCAATAGTATGAGTAGGAGAGTTCGGATCTTCCGGATTATTGATGGCTTCCATTTCTTCTACTTTTCCTTCCGGATAGTTAGTCAAGATCAGTTTTATCGGATTCAAAACAGCTGATACTCGTGTAGAACGTGCATTCAAGTCTTCACGAACAGCACTTTCCAGCAATGCGAAATCGTTCAAGGCATCGTAGGTGGTATAACCGATCTTATCGATAAACTTGCGGATAGACTCCGGAGAATATCCTCTGCGGCGGAATGCGCAAATAGTCGGCATACGAGGATCGTCCCAGCCGTTTACCAGTCCTTCTTTTACTAGAATCAGCAAGTTACGCTTACTCATCAGCGTGTAGCTCAAATTCAGCTTGTTGAACTCATACTGGTGAGGACGGTTATCGTCAAGATCTTTTCCGTCTTTTACCCAATCGACGAACAAGTCATACAACGGACGGTGTACAACAAACTCCAACGTACACAATGAGTGAGTTACTCCTTCGAAGAAATCGCTCTGTCCGTGTGCGAAATCGTACATAGGATATGCTTTCCATTTATCACCCGTACGGTGGTGAGGAGTTTTTACTACACGGTAGATAATAGGATCGCGGAAGTGCATATTAGGGTTGGCCATATCTATCTTGGCACGGAGCACCATTTTACCTTCCTCTATTTCGCCATTGTTCATTTTCTGGAACAATTCAAGGCTTTCCTCTATCGGTCGGTTACGGTATGGACTTTCTACTCCCGGTTGTGTAGGAGTTCCTTTTTGGGCTGCAATTTCTTCTGAAGTTTGTTCGTCTATATATGCTTTACCTTCCTTGATAAGACGGATGGCAAAGTCCCATAATTGCTGGAAATAGTCGGAAGCATAATATTCATTTCCCCACTGGTATCCCAACCACTGAATATCTTCTTTTATCGCTTCTACATATTCTACATCTTCTTTTGTAGGATTTGTATCGTCAAAACGCAAGTTGCATACTCCACCATATCGTTGGGCAATACCGAAGTCCATGCAAATAGCCTTAGCATGGCCAATGTGTAAATATCCGTTTGGCTCAGGCGGGAATCGGGTTTGTATTCTTCCTCCGTTTTTTCCCTCCTTTAAATCTTTTTCAACAATCTGCTCAATAAAGTTCAGGCTTTTCTTTTCAGAACTTTCCGTTACGTTCATTTCTGTCATAGCGTTTTCGTTTTACACTTTTACTTTTTTGCGTTTTCGCGCTTTTGTGTGCAAAAATAATGATTCTTTCCTGAACTACCTATAAAAGAGAGGTGATACTGTTTACTAAACTATAAAATAAATTCTTTTTTATAAGGTAGCAAATATGTATTATTTTTACAAAAGAGAGAAAAAAGGCTGCAAACTCTTTATTTTAAGAAAGATTTTATATCTTTGTTATACTATTGAGGAGGGGAGTTTGACAGAATGTAAACAAAGAAAAACGATAAACATGTTTTAAGACATAGTTTTTTATTTGTTTAGTTCAAAAAAAGCCCTCATCTTTGTAGCGTTATCCTGAAAACAATCTTTTTACCTTAAAAAAAACTAATACCTATTGAAAACTTAAAAAAGCTTCTTTGTGAAAAGAGGCTTTTTTTATTGCCTTTTTGTGAACTTTCTAAAAGAATAATTTCTTATTTTTGAAAAACTTTTCTCAATATAATACAAGATACAGGAAATTCCAAAAAATAGAATATTATGGCTCAACCATTGGCTGAACGCATGCGTCCGAAGACACTGGACGACTATATAGGACAAAAACATTTGGTAGGAGAAGGGGCGGTGCTGAGAAGGATGATTGATTCCGGACGCATCTCTTCTTTTATTTTATGGGGGCCTCCGGGCGTGGGAAAGACTACGCTGGCACAGATTATTGCAAATCGGCTGGAAACTCCTTTTTATACATTGAGTGCAGTTACGTCGGGAGTGAAAGATGTACGTGATGTTATTGATAAGGCACGGAGCAATCGTTTTTTTTCGCAGCAGAGTCCCATTCTTTTTATCGATGAAATACATCGTTTCAGTAAATCGCAACAAGATTCGTTACTGGGAGCAGTAGAAACAGGAGTAGTTACCTTGATAGGGGCAACGACAGAAAATCCTTCATTTGAGGTAATTCGTCCTTTACTTTCTCGTTGCCAGCTTTATGTACTGAAGTCTCTTGAAAAAGATGACTTGCTTGAACTTCTGCATCATGCGATAAGTACAGATGTTATTTTGAAAGAGAAACAAGTTGAATTGCGTGAAACAGATGCTATGCTACGTTATTCAGGAGGAGATGCCCGAAAGTTGTTGAATATACTGGAGCTGGTAGTAGAAGCAGACGATAACGTGCCTGTTGTGATAACAGATGATAAGGTTGTGGAGCGTTTGCAGCAGAATCCGCTGGCTTATGACAAAGATGGAGAAATGCACTACGACATTATTTCTGCTTTTATTAAGTCTATTCGAGGAAGCGATCCGGATGGGGCATTGTACTGGCTTGCACGTATGGTAGAGGGTGGGGAAGATCCTGCTTTTATTGCGCGCCGTCTTGTTATTTCTGCTTCCGAAGATATCGGTCTTGCTAATCCGAATGCATTGCTGCTTGCAAACGCAGCTTTCGATGCCGTGATGAAAATCGGTTGGCCGGAAGGAAGAATTCCGTTGGCTGAGGCTACAGTTTATCTGGCAACAAGTCCCAAAAGCAACTCTGCCTACGAAGGGATTAATTCTGCTCTTGAGCTGGTTCGTCAGACAGGGAATCTTCCGGTTCCGCTTCATTTGCGTAATGCTCCGACTAAGCTGATGAAGCAGTTAGGATATGGAAAGGAATATAAGTATGCTCATGCTTATAAGGGCAATTTTGTGAAACAACAGTTTTTACCCGATGAAGTATGTCATAATCGTCTTTGGCATGCACAGGAAAATCCTTCAGAAGCTAAATTAAAAGATCGTATGGTACAGTTGTGGGGCGATCGCTTTAAAGAATAAATTTAAGATATAGTTATGAAAATAGTTGTTTTAGATGCTTATACACTGAATCCGGGAGAAAGAAGGTGGGAGGAATTGGAAGAACTGGGAGAAGTCGTAGTGCACGATAGGACGGCTCAATTGGATGTGGTTCGGCGTGCAAAAGATGCGGAAGTTGTGTTGACTAATAAAACGATACTTGATGGATTTATTTTGAATTTATTGCCAAAGCTGAAGTATATAGGAGTTTTGGCAACAGGATATAATGTTGTTGATCTGGATGTGGCTCGCCAGCGTGGAATCGTTGTTACCAATATTCCTGCATATAGTACACAATCGGTTGCCCAGATGGCTATTGCGCATTTGTTGAATATTACACAACGAGTAGCTCATTATGCACATGAAGTGCATAATGGAGTATGGAGTGCACAGCCCGATTTTTGTTACTGGAATACACCATTGATAGAACTGGCCGGAAAGAAAATCGGGATTGTTGGTTTTGGAAATACAGGTCAGGCTACTGCGCAAATAGCTGAAGCTTTGGGGATGGAAGTTTGGGTGTATACCAGCAAGCCAAAGAAAAGTTTGCCTAAGAAATACCAAAAAGTGACACTTAATGAATTGTTTTCTGCATGTGATGTCGTTAGTTTACATTGTCCTTTGACGGCAGAAAACAAAGAAATGGTAAATTCATTTCGCCTTTCACTAATGAAGCAAGGTGCGATACTAATCAATACAAGTCGTGGAGGGTTAATAGATGAAAAAGCTTTGGAACAGGCTTTGCTGAGCGGCAAGTTGTTGGGAGCCGGACTGGATGTGCTTTCTTCGGAACCTGTGCCTAATGGTAATCCGCTTCTTAAACTGAAGAATTGCTTCATTACTCCTCATATAGCTTGGGCTACCCGTGAGTCGCGCATGCGTTTGATGAACCAGGCTGTGGAAAACCTGAAAGCGTGGATGGAAGGAAGAACAATTAATAATGTACTTGAAATATGACAAAAGAAGAACGTATACAGAAAGCTGTAAACTTTTTTAAGGAAGGATATAACTGCTCACAATCGGTTGTAGCCGCTTATGCAGATTTATATGGTTTTACGCATGAGCAGGCTTTGCATATGGCAGCTTCGTTTGGTGGAGGAATCGGGCGAATGCGTGAAACGTGTGGAGCCGCATGTGGAATGTTTCTGCTTGCAGGTTTGGAACGTTGTGCGCTAGAAGGTGCTGACAGAGGTGCGAAAGCTGCCAATTATGCCCTAGTTCAAGAATTGGCAGATAAGTTTAGAAAAGAAACCGGAGCATTACGTTGTGCTGATTTGCTTGGCTTGTCTAAAAAGGAACCCATTGTCTCTACTCCAGAAGCACGCACTCCTCAGTATTATGCGAAACGTCCTTGCGTCCGGATGGTAGAAACAGCAGCTCGCATATTTGGTGAGTTTCTGGAAAATGAAGGTAAGATTTAAGAAATATCCCACAAAGGAGAAAAATTCATGAAGAAAGAAGAAATTTATGCTGATATTTCTGACTATTCTTCATGATGTTTTTCTATTTTTTGTACAAAGAAATATCGGTTTCAAGCAAGAATCAACGTACCTTTAGTGTTGTTTTTTGTATATTGGGTCTGTATAATGTCTACATTTGTAGAGCTTTTGACACAAATATTGTCTTTTCGGATATTTTCAAGTCTAAAATTAGGGCAGAATCAAAATATTTTTCCATAAAAAAGTGTCTTCCTGTTTTTTTTCGTTACATTTGCACCGCAATACAGACAAAACTTCTTTTGTGAAGGAAGTTAATATTACAGTTTTAAAGTAGAGAACTATGTTACAAGAAAAAGCAGGTGCTATTGCCGGACAAATCTGGGAAGCACTAAATGGAAATGAAGGTTTGACTCAGAAAGGACTTAAAAAAGCTGCAAAATTGAAAGCAGATAAAGATTTGTTCTTAGGATTGGGTTGGTTATTGAGAGAAGACAAGATTGAAACAAGCGAGGTTGAAGGTGAATTATTTATTAAGTTGAAATAAGTAGAATCTTGAGTATTGAAAAATGCGTTGCAATATCCGTTATGGAAAATGCAACGCATTTTTATTTTTATCCGATATAGTAACTCAGTTCGATATACAATGCAGTATTTTGTCCTTGCATACTTTCGTCGAACTGGATTTTTCCTTCACATGCCAGCCAGCCGATAGCTGCATTTAGTTCTCTGTCGCGAAGACCGGTTGCTTTTTTAAGCTCTTGGTATTCCCATTTTCTGTTATCTCCATGTAACAGATGCCATATTGCCTTTGCTGATTCTCCAATACTTTGCGCGTTCATAATTATTAAATTTTGATTGGTTATTACAAAGTTTGTTTGATAATTAGTTATCAATTCTCACAAATGTAGTATTTTTTGTGAGAAAATCCAATTTCTTTGTAATTTTGTCTTTCAAAAAAAAGAAAACTGTATATGTATACAAGAAAAGAACAAATGGAGGCTTTCGGGCGATTGCTCGATGTACTCGATGAGCTGAGGGTAAAATGTCCTTGGGATAGAAAACAGACAAATGAAAGCTTACGTCCAAATACCATTGAGGAAGTTTATGAGCTGTGTGATGCTTTAGTAAAAAATGACCAGAAGAATATCTGTAAGGAATTAGGAGATGTGCTGTTGCATGTTGTTTTTTATGCGAAGATAGGAAGTGAAACTGGCGCTTTTGATATAAAAGATGTATGTGATAAATTGTGTGAGAAGCTTATTTTCCGTCACCCTCATGTTTTTGGTGAAGTGAAAGCTGATACGGCTGAGCAGGTTTCTGAGAATTGGGAACAGATAAAGATGAAGGAGAAAGATGGTAATAAATCTGTTTTAAGCGGTGTTCCGGATGCTCTACCTTCTCTTATAAAGGCATATCGTATACAGGATAAAGCTCGTAATGTGGGATTCGACTGGGAAGATCGCGAACAGGTATGGGAGAAAGTGAAAGAGGAAATCGGTGAATTTGAATCGGAAGTGGCAACCATGGATAAGGAAAAGGCTGAGGCTGAGTTTGGAGATGTCATGTTTAGCTTGATTAATGCTGCACGCCTATATAAGATTAACCCCGATAATGCACTGGAACATACCAATCAGAAATTTATCCGGCGTTTCAACTATTTGGAGGAGCATACCATCAAACAAGGGCGGAATCTCACTGACATGACGTTGGAGGAAATGGATGCAGTGTGGAACGAAGCAAAGAAAAAAGGTTTGTAATATTCTGTACATTGTATAATAAAAAGACCGGATATGTATTCGTTGGGTACATCATCCGGTCTTTTATTGTGTAAGTGTACGATATCAATAAAAATTCTGATGGAGTCTTTTTATTTTTTCTTTTTAGGTTTCAGGAGCTCTCGGTGAAATTTCATTTCAGCTCGCTGTATTTCAAAAATTTTCTTAGCAGAAAGAATTTTTTTGTATTTACGGACATATTCTAAGTCAAGCTTGTCAATTTGGATACGTGTTTCTATAACATCTTCTATCAACTGACCGTATTCACTTTCACTTACATTTTCTTCTTTACCTTTTCTTATCTTTTTCCAGGCTTCTTTGTTTAAGGCAGTTTTTTTATCCTGTAGTTCAAAATAAAGCGGGAAAAACTGTTTGGCTTCTTTGGTTGTAAGGTTTGCCTTTTCGGTAATGAACTTTTCTTGTATATTACGGAACTCTTCTTTACTCAGTTTAGCCTTCTGCGCATATACACTACTGCAGAAGCCTATGAAAAGAGCCAAAATATAAAATAGTTTTTTCATGTCTGGTTTAATTTTTCTTTAGTTGTAAATATTGTTGTCAGCTTCAGTTAAGTATTGATATAATTCGTAGTCATCCATCATTGTCTGATTGACGATCGGATCGAGGTATTCGTCTGGTATTTCTGTGTAATTTCCAATTTCCATATCTGTGCTTTGTGATGAAGGTTGTTCGCCTACGAAAGCGCGTACAGTGAACATCAGACCTGCAAACATGGCAGCCATGTAAACCCATGGTTTGATGCGATCCCACATTCTGATTTCTGGTTCAGGCATAACTTCTTTTTCAGGAAGTTGCTCCATCAGTTTCTCGCTAAAATCCTGGAAATATCCTTCTGGAACAGTGAAAGGATTCTTCTTTCCATATTTCTTCAGTAAATCTTTATCTTCCTTCATAGTATGTTACCCTCCTTTATTATATTAGATAGCTGTTTGCTCATAAGGTTTAATCGTTTTGGCTTAAAAATTCTTCTATTTTTTTTACGGCATGATGATAAGAAGCTTTAAGGGCTCCCACACTTGTTCCCAGAATTTCGGATATCTCTTCATATTTCATTTCCTGGAAATATTTCAGGTTAAACACCATGCGTTGTTTTTCTGGAAGCGTTTGAATTGCTTTTTCAAATAGAAGCTGTGTATGATCACCATCAAAATAGGGATCACTTTCCAGCTTGTTTAAGGCCATCGCTTCTTCATCATCAATCGAAAGTTGATTCTGTGCACGTTGCTTGTTGAGAAAGTTCAGGCTTTCGTTTAGGGCAATACGGTACAGCCAGGTAGAAAGTTTAGCTTCTCCCCGGAAATAATTTAAGTTGCTCCACGCTTTGATGAAGGTATTTTGTAATAAATCGTTTGCATCATCATGGGAGAGAACCATTCGCCTGATTTGCCAGTACAGTTGCTCACTGTATGCTTTTACTACTTCTCCGAAAGCAGCACGTTGAGTTTCCGGATATTGCAGTCGATTGATTACATCTTCCTCGTTGTATGTATTCATATTGTTCGATTCTTTATTTCAGTTGTTTGGATTGTTGTCTAGGCAATAGGGTTTAAGTTGGTTGGATTTTATTAACATTCTCATTAAAGAGTAATGTTCATGTTTTCTTGTGCCAGTATTGTTTCCGGAAAGATACTCTGTGCCTCTTGAAGTAGATGTGCCTCATCTTCATATCTTGCAGAGAAATGTCCTATAATCAACCGCTTGACTTGTGCATCGCGGGCAATCGTTGCGGCTTGTTCGGCTGTAGAGTGCATGGTTTGTTTGGCTCGGGCTGCCTCTGTTTTAGCGAAAGTCGCTTCATGGAACAGTAAGTCTATACCTTTTATCTGTTCTGTAATGCGTGGAAGATATGCAGTATCGGAGCAGTAGGCATAAGAGCGTGGGGGATCGGAAGGAGTTGTGAGTCGTTCATTGGGAATAACCGTTCCTTCTTCTGTTACATAGTCTTCTCCGTTTTTTATTCGGTTTATCATACATACAGGAATATGATAGAAGTCTATCATATCACGTTTGATGTGGTTTTGAGTTGGTTTTTCACGGAAGATAAATCCACAAGTAGGCAGACGGTGGCGCAATGGAATTGTTTCTACCGTAACAGAACGGTCATCGTATATGATTGTTTGCTCGCTTGGGTTAAAGGTATGAAATATAACTTTATATGGCATGCCTTTACAGAAAAAGTCTATATGCGGTGTAAGCAGTTTTTCCAGCTCCGGATGACAATAAATGTGTAAGTCGGCTGTACGTTCCAGCATACCGAATGTAGAAATCAGTCCAATTAGTCCAAAACAATGATCTCCATGTAAGTGAGAGATAAATATATGGTTTAACCTGCTGAATTTTAATCGTGAGCGGCGTAGCTGGATTTGAGTACCTTCTCCGCAGTCGATCATAAATAGCTTTTCCCGGATGTTTATGACTTGTGAGGTTGCCATGTGCCGGGTTGTCGGTAGTGCCGATCCACATCCTAATATGTTTACTTCGAATTTTTCCATATAAACAAAGATAGGTATATTAATGGAGAACCGAAAATATGGGTAGAAAGATTTTAAATAAAATGAGGGAATACGATTGAGGTAATCAAGGCTTAAGGTATAAAAAAAGGGACTGTGCTTAGCACAATCCCTTTTCCTGATATCTAGAATTTAAGAATTATTTCTTACCTTCCAATTGTTCTTTCAAAGCAGCCAATGCATCGATGTCACCCAAAGTTGTAGAAGCAGCCTGGTTCTGAATCATAGGAGCTTCTTCTTTCTTAGATGATTTCTTTGTAGCTTTCTTTTCTGCTTTTTCTTCAGCTTTTGCTGCATCTTCGAAAATACGGCTGTGAGACAAGATGATTCTCTTAGCGTCTTTGTTGAATTCGATTACTTTGAATTCCAACTTTTCGTCCAACTGAGCCTGTGAACCATCTTCCTTAACCAAGTGTTTCGGAGTTGCGAAACCTTCAACACCATAAGGCAATGCTACTACAGCACCTTTATCCAACATTTCGATGATAGTACCTTCATGGATAGAACCTACAGTAAATACAGTTTCGAATACATCCCATGGATTTTCTTCCAACTGTTTGTGACCAAGGCTCAAACGACGGTTTTCTTTGTCGATTTCCAATACCTGAACTTCGATATCTGCACCAATCTGAGTAAATTCTGATGGGTGTTTGATTTTCTTAGTCCAAGACAAGTCTGAGATGTGGATCAAACCGTCTACACCTTCTTCGATTTCTACAAATACACCGAAGTTAGTGAAGTTACGTACTTTAGCAGTGTGCTTAGAACCTACAGGATACTTTTCTTCGATAGTTTCCCATGGATCAGCTTTCAGCTGTTTGATACCCAAAGACATCTTACGTTCTTCACGATCCAAAGTCAAGATTACAGCTTCGATTTCATCACCAACTTTCATGAAGTCCTGAGCTGAACGCAAGTGCTGTGACCAAGACATTTCAGAAACGTGGATCAAACCTTCTACGCCCGGAGCGATTTCGATGAATGCTCCGTAATCAGCCATAACGACAACTTTACCTTTAACGTGATCACCAACTTTCAAGTTTGGATCAAGGCTATCCCATGGGTGCGGAGTCAACTGCTTCAAACCTAAAGCGATACGTTTCTTTTCATCATCGAAGTCAAGGATAACTACATTCAACTTCTGATCCAAAGAAACAACTTCGCGAGGATCGCTTACACGGCCCCATGACAAGTCTGTGATGTGGATCAAACCGTCTACGCCGCCCAAGTCGATGAATACACCGTAAGATGTGATATTTTTAACAGTACCTTCAAGTACCTGACCTTTTTCAAGTTTACCGATGATTTCTTTCTTCTGCTGTTCCAGTTCAGCTTCGATAAGAGCTTTGTGAGAAACAACAACGTTTTTGAATTCCTGGTTGATTTTAACAACTTTGAATTCCATAGTCTTTCCTACGAATACATCGTAGTCACGGATAGGTTTAACATCGATCTGAGAACCCGGCAAGAATGCCTCGATACCGAATACGTCAACGATCATACCACCCTTAGTGCGGCACTTGATGTAACCCTTAATGATTTCTTCATTTTCAAGAGCTGCGTTAACACGATCCCAAGAACGAGTAGCACGAGCTTTCTTGTGTGACAGGATCAACTGTCCTTTTTTGTCTTCCTGGTTTTCGATGTATACTTCTACAGTATCACCAACTTTCAAATCAGGATTGTAACGGAATTCGCTCAACGGAATGATACCGTCTGATTTGTAGCCAATGTTAACTACAACTTCGCGTTTGTTCATTGCGATTACAGTACCATCTACAACCTCACGGTCGTTAACCTTGTTCAAGGTGCTGTCATAAGCTTTTTCAAGTTCTTCTTTGCTTACGTTGGTTACTGCATCACCGCTTTCATAAGCATCCCAGTTGAAATCTTCAATAGGAGCAATGTTTTTTAAGTTTTCCATTAAATTAATAAATTGTTTGTAAATAACTAATTGTGTTAGACTTTATATTGTTTATATAAATCGGCTGCAAAAGTACAATAAAATCCTGAATGATACAATATTTCATGATTTTTTTGATATAAACTTTAAGAGATATTGGGAATTTCTGGTTAGACTGTGTTAGGTTATGCTTCCAGTCTTACTTTATGTTTATAGTTGGATTCTTGTATAAGCAAGTTTGGATGTTTGGCTTCTTCTCATGGAGGAAGATAGGGGAGAAGTGTTGTGGGTTTATAAAAAAACTCGCGTGCAGGTGGATTGTTTTGCACGCGAGCTCTGCTTCTTATATATTCTTTTGATGTCTTAATCTGTTAATCTTCTAACGAATAATCAATAGTCGTAACTACACGTACTTTCTTAATATAAGGAGTATTAGCGTCACGATCTGTAATAGTGAACTGTCCTTGATTGGCGTGCCGTATTTTTCCTAGTTCGCTTTCCGAGTCTTTTGCGAATTTTTCCGCAGCCTGACGTGCATTCTTGGTTGCTTCTTCTATCATTTGAGGTTTGATAGAATTAAGTCCCGTGTATTCATACTGCACATTGTACCGGTAGTCGCCTCCTGTTACTGCAATACCTCTTTTTAGCAATTCACCTTGTTCTGCTATAAGGCTTCTTACTAAATCCACTTTATTTGAAGTTACTGTAATGACAGTTGTAACGTTGTATCGGTAGGGAGTATTGTCATTATTGCTGTATCGTTCAGCTTTTAGATCAATGATTTCAGGGGCATTAATGCTGATTTCTTTCTCGTCTATACCTTTTTCTATAAGAAACTGAGTAATGATTTTATTTGAGTTCTTTATATTGTCGTATAGAGCATTCAAGTCGTTGCCTAAGCTTTTGTACATAAGTGGCCATGTGACCTTATCAGCCGGTACTTCCATTTCTGCAAGTCCTTTGACATTTACGCTTCGGTCGCGTTCTGCGAACGATTTAAATCCTTTTTGGATGCAAATTCCCAGCAATAACAATCCGATTGCAAGGATTAATGATTCAATTCTGAAGTTCTTCATAATGGTTTAGTCTTTAATAGTTGGTTAGATAAATTTCTAAACCTAAGATAGTGATTAAAATCGAAAGGTGTGCTTTCCGTTTGGTTTTATTAAATATTGAAGGGGTAAAATAAAAAAAAAGACCATGGATCTCATGGTCTTTTCAGAAGAGCGGAAGACGGGACTCAAACCCGCGACCCTCAGCTTGGAAGGCTAATGCTCTATCGACTGAGCTACTTCCGCAATTTTAGTGGGCAAAGATGGATTCGAACCACCGAAGGCGTAAGCCAGCAGATTTACAGTCTGCCCCATTTGGCCACTCTGGTATTTGCCCAACAGATTAATAATATTTTCAAAGAGCGGAAGACGGGACTCAAACCCGCGACCCTCAGCTTGGAAGGCTAATGCTCTATCGACTGAGCTACTTCCGCAATTTTAGTGGGCAAAGATGGATTCGAACCACCGAAGGCGTAAGCCAGCAGATTTACAGTCTGCCCCATTTGGCCACTCTGGTATTTGCCCTTTCGCAACTGATTGATTAGTGTTTTTCTCAATTGCGATGCAAAGGTACAACTATTTTTTTAATTTGCAAACAAAATCTATCATTTTTATTGCAGTAATTGCACATTCATCGCCTTTATTGCCTAATTTTCCTCCTGCTCGTTCTTCTGCCTGTTCCATGTTATTGGTAGTGATTAGACCGTAAATCACTGGTATATCGGTAGTTGCATTCAGTTGTGTGATTCCTTGAGTTGCTCCGGCGCAAACATAGTCAAAATGCGGAGTATCTCCACGAACTACGCATCCTAAAGCTATTACTGCATCAACTTTTCCACTTTTTATCATTTGTGCTGAGCCGAAAGTTAATTCAAAGCTTCCCGGAACTGTTTGTACAAGTATGTTTTCGTCTTTTGCACCATGCTTTTTCAATGTTTTTACCGCACCTTCCAATAATGCGCCAGTTATATTGCTGTTCCATTCTGAAACAACAATTCCAAAACGCATTTGAGAAGCGTCGGGTACAGAGGTGAAATCGTAATCTGATAAGTTGTGATATGCTGTTGCCATAATAATTATGTATAAATGATTAGATGAATATGAAATAAAAAAATCATTCGGAGTAAAGTTTGAATCTCATGAGCATCCACGTTGATGTATCCGAGATTCTTCGCTTTGCTCCGAATGACAATACCTTATTATATATGTAATAAATATGCTAGTTATTATTTGATTGAAGCACGGTCAATGTATTTATCAATGTCCATTGCTTGGAATGAGTTTGCATATTTTGTTTTAATTTGCTTGTAAGCTTCAACAGCTTCTGCATTTTTACCTTGCTTTTCAAGTATCTGACCAGCCTGAAGCAAGTAGATTGGGCTTAAAGTAGTGCTGTTTGCTTTGTCTGCAGCTTTCAACAATGTTGCAGCTGCTTTGTCAAGCTGTCCCATCTGAGCATAACAGTTACCCATTGTACCAATAATGGCAGGAGCAACCATATAATCGTCTGCGCTGAATTTATCCAGATATTTTGCAGCTTCTTCATACTTTCCGAGCTGTGCATAGCAAATACCAGCATAAGCATTTGCCAAGTTTCCTGCTTCAGTACCGCTGAATTCATCTGCTATTTTCAGAAAACCTGCGTAACCCAAGCTGTCGCCCTTCAGTGCAGTTTCATAATTGTCGTTGCCAAAATACTGTTCACCTTTGAAAAGTGCCTCAGAAGCTTTCAACTCTTTAGGTTCACCGATAAAATGTTTGTAAGCCAATGTGCCGCATACGATAACAACAATAGCTACTACAATACCTACTAACAGGTTTTTGTACTTTAAAAGGAATGCTTCAGAAGTACTCAGTGCTTCATCTACATTCAATGGGTCATGAGTGTGTTTTTGTTCTGCCATTTTATTTAATTGTTTTTTATTATTTCTCTTCTATTATTTAGCAATTTATATTTCGGTCAGCAAAAGTAGTTTATTTATGTTTATAAATGAAATTTGCGGGCATGTTTTTTTATCAATCGTGCTTTTATTGCTAATTTTGTAGTCTGAATTTAGGTTTTGAACTATGTGGCTTAAACGCATCTCTATATTAAACTATAAAAATTTGGAGCAAGTAGAAGTTGCTTTTTCACGTAAAATGAATTGTATAATAGGCAAAAATGGGATGGGAAAAACCAATTTGCTGGATGCAGTTTATTATCTTTCGTTTTGTAAAAGTGCTACCAATGCCATTGATTCACAAAATATTTTGCATGATCGTGACTTTTTTGTTGTGCAGGGGTTTTATGAAACGGACGAGGGAGAGCCCGAAGAAGTATATTGTGGGCTGAAACGCCGTCAGAAAAAGCAATTCAAACGTAATAAAAAAGAGTATTCACGCCTGTCAGACCATATAGGGCTGATTCCTCTTGTCATGGTTTCACCGGCCGATTCGTGGTTGATTGCAGGTGGAAGTGAAGAGCGGCGCAGATTTATTGATGTCGTCATTTCGCAGTTTGACCGTGAATACTTAGAGGCTCTGATCCGTTATAACAAAGCCCTTCTTCAGAGAAATTCATTGCTTAAAGCAGATGTTGAACCGGAAGAAGAGCTGATGTTGGTGTGGGAGGAGATGATGGCTGCTTCCGGTGAAACGGTATATGCCAAGCGTAAAGCCTTTATTGATGAATTTATTCCCGTTTTCCAGTCGTATTATTCTTATATTTCTCAAGACAGGGAGCTGGTAAGCTTGTCCTATGAGTCGCATGCTGCCAAAGGAAATCTTCTTGAACAGCTGAAGGAGGTTCGTCAGCGTGATCGTATTTTAGGATATTCTACCCGTGGTATCCATAAAGATGATTTGATAATGCAGCTGGGAGATTTCCCCATTAAGCGGGAAGGCTCTCAGGGGCAGAATAAAACGTATCTGATAGCGTTGAAGTTAGCTCAGTTTGAGTTTCTGAAGCGTACCGGAAGTCGTACCACTCCCATCGTATTGTTAGATGATATTTTTGATAAGTTGGATGCTTCTCGCGTTGAGCAAATTGTAAAATTGGTTGCTGGAGACAGTTTCGGACAAATATTTGTGACCGATACGAACAGAGATCATTTGGATAAAATCTTACGTAAGATCGAAGGAGATTATAAACTCTTTGAAGTTGATGGTGGAGTTGTATCTGAACGTTGCAATGAAGAGGAGGAAATATGAAGCGGAATAATACAGAACAGGTAGGAGAGGTGTTGCGGCGTCTTCTCAGACAGGAGGGACTTGAAACTCCTTTGAATGAATATCGGCTGGTTGATGCCTGGAAGGATGTCGTGGGGGAAGCTATTGCTCGTTATACGACTAATATATACATTAAGAATCAAGTACTTTTCGTACATTTGTCTTCATCCGTTCTTCGTCAGGAGCTGATGATGAGTCGTCAATTGTTGATTCGTAACCTGAATTCACAAGTAGGAGCACAGGTTATTGTAAATATCATCTTCCGTTGATGATATTCGGTGGAATTTTACATACTCTTTTATTTGTTTAGTATGAAAGATTCCTCTTCACTCCACACTTCATCCATAGGCTTGTCGAATATTTCAGTAGGGATATGCGTACAAATCTGAAAGTGAAAACAGATCCCTATTTTATATGCATTAAGTTGCTTAAGCAGTCGGTCGTAATATCCCTTTCCTCTTCCCAGACGATTACCCTGTGAGTCGAATGCTACACCAGGGATAATGGCAAGGTCTATTTTGTCATAGTTGGTTAAAAGTTCACCTTGAGGTTCTTCTATATTGTAACTGCCTTTTTGAAGATCCTGTTTTCCTGTATAATATCGTAGTTCGAGTTCGTCACCTTTTACAACAGGCAAGATAATGTTTTTACTATGACTCCATTTTTCGATGAAATCGTGCGTTTGTACCTCATCAGGCAATGAGTAATACATTAATATTGTTTGGGCTTCAGCAAAAAGTGGATGCCTTTCCAATTTGCTTAGCAACAACGTAGAGTATGTAGCCAATTCATGATTAGTATACATCTTTTTCTTGTCTGCGATGCAGCGACGTAGTAAACGTTTTTCTTCTTTTAACATATTGAGTGAGAGGATTAAGATCAACTAAAAGTAACCGTAATAATTATCTATTATAGAATCTAAATATTTAGAGCCTTATCAAACCCCAGTTTCTGGATAATGATAAGGCTCTTTTATTGTAAATAAAGTAGTCAAGTTTCAGACTTTAAATTCCTTTTTATGGAACTTGAGTTTTGACATACTCTCTTATTCTTTGAATATTCGTTGAATTAAGACACTTCGTTTATTTTTCTGAAGTTTTTTCTGGAGCTTGAGGGAATGATTCTCCTTTTTCCAGTACTTCAAGAGCCTTTTGTACAGTCTTATCTGTCAAGTTTGAATAAGTGATGTATGCCTCTATGCCTAACATGTTGTAAATGATGTTTCCATATAAGCTTTCTTCGAACAGCTGTTTCGATTTATACATCAGGATATTCCGGCGTTTTAGTCCTTTCTTCTCTGCATATTCAGCGAACTTCTCTAACAGATTTTGAGTTTTTAAATAAGCTTCCATCTTTTGTGGAGTATCATACTCTTTAAGCTTGTTACGGTTTTTATCTGTATAGTCGAGCGTATAACGGATAATCAAACCACGTGTAGCAGCCATTCTGTAATATGAAGTCATACCTGTTGTATCTTGCGGAACAAAAATATCCGGCATGATACCACCACCTCCATATACCGTACGTCCTAAGCTTGTATGGTAAATTTCTTTTATATTCTGCTTGATACTGTCGGCTGAGAAAAATTCTCCATGTTCGTAACGGGTGATAATGTCCATTTCGTATTCTGCATCATTTCCTTTTTCATAAGGCTTCTGAATACAACGTCCGGAAGGTGTATAATAACGTGCGATAGTCAATCGGATAGCAGAACCGTCGCTGAATTCGATAGGCTGCTGTACAAGACCTTTTCCAAAAGAACGGCGGCCGATAATGGTTCCTCGGTCATTATCTTGAATTGCTCCGGCAAAAATCTCGCTGGCCGATGCAGATCCTTCGTCCATTAAGACAATAAGTGGCATAGTCTGGCTGCTTCCTGTTCCGTTTGAAGTATAATTTTCACGTGGCGACTTTCTTCCTTTCGTATATACAATAAGTTTATTGTTCGGCAAGAATTCATTTACCATCTGAATGGCAGCTGCCATATATCCTCCAGTGTTTCCACGAAGGTCTATAATCATACCTTTGCAGTTTGCCTGAGACAATTGTGCTAATGCAACCAGCAGCTCCGGATAGGTTGTCTCACCGAATTTGTTGACTTTGACGTATCCGAATTTGTCATTAATCATGTAAGCTGCATCAATACTTTTCACAGGTATATCTCCACGTACCACGGTGAAATGAAGAATTTCTTTTTCTCCCGGTCGGTATATACCTAATTTGACTTTACTTCCTTTTTCGCCTTTTAGACGGCGCATGGCTTCCGAATTGGTCACTATTTTTCCTACGAAGCTAGAATCGTCTACCTCTACGATACGGTCGCCGGCAAGAAGGCCGACTTTTTCAGACGGGCCACCTTGAATTACACTGTTAATATGAATCGTATCATCTTGTATGGTAAACTGAACTCCGATACCACTGAAACTTCCTTTCAGATCCGAATTAACAGCTTCCAGATCTTTTGCCGGAATATATGATGAATGCGGGTCCAGCTCGGCAAGGATTTGGGGCATGGCTTCTTCTACCAGATTGAACATACTTACAGTATCTACATATTGTTCATCGATTATATGCAGCAGGGCATTCAGTTTATTAGAAGATGTATTGATGATTCCCAGCTTGTTGCCAGAAAAGTGATTCGTATAAAACGTTCCTATCAGGATACCAGCTACAAGACAGATAGCCAGTAGGAAAGGCATTAGTCGATTCTTGTTACTACTCATATCTTTTATTCGTTAGGAGTTAAATAAACTAGTTCTATATTTGCACGTTTTAGGAGTTCCAATCCATCTTCCAGCCGATATTTTTCAGCAAAAACCACACGCTTTATTCCAGCTTGGATAATAAGCTTGGCACATTCTATGCAAGGAGATGCTGTGACATAAAGGGTTGCTCCCTCACTGCTGTTGTTCGATCTTGCTATTTTTGTGATAGCATTGGCTTCTGCATGCAGTACATAAGGCTTAGTGATGCCATGTTCATCTTCACACACGTTTTCAAATCCCGCCGGAGTACCATTGTATCCGTCAGAAATAATCATTTTGTTCTTTACTATCAAGGCACCTACTTTTCGCCGGTTACAGTATGAGTTTTCCGACCAGATAGTAGCCATTTGCATATAGCGCTTGTCAAGAATCTCTTGTTTGTTTTCCGTATTTTCCATAATATATTAATGTCTGAATTGCATACATGTGGTACGTTCATTGGGTGCAAGGCGCAACATGATATTGTCGCCTTGATAAAATTGAACGTTTTTCAGTTTATCTATAAATTCTTTGTTCTTTCCAGAAAGACTTACCGTACATTCTATCTGAGTAATTCTGATAGAACGGTCTTTGGCATTGGCCTGCCATTTACCGCTATACGTACCATTCTCGATATTGCCCTGAACCGTTCCGTCGTCGTTGAACATAATGCTGAAAGCGTTTATTACTTTCAAATCTTCAGGCTTGGTATATGTAGGTTTGGCATTGGCATTATAATTATTCCAGTCTATGCCTGTATAATAATTTACCAGTTGCCACTGGCCACTGACAAAAATTTCATTTATGTCATCTTCCTGATTGCAACTGCTCAACAAGAAAGGCAGTACAAATAGCAGACAGCGTATATATTTTCTTATATCTAGCTTCATTTTATTCCATTTCGTTTTAGTAATGCGTGAATGGTCGGTTCTTGTCCTCGGAATCGTTTGTAAAGAGTCATCGGGTGTTCAGTTCCTCCTTTTGATAAAATATTGTCCCGGAACGATTGGGCAACATCCTGATTGAATATTCCTTTCTCCTTGAAAACAGAGAAAGCATCGGCATCAAGCACTTCAGCCCATTTATAGCTATAATATCCGGCAGAATATCCTCCCGACATGATATGTCCGAATTGTACGGTCATGCATGTTTCCTTTACCGGAGGTAATAATTGCGTGCGTTTCCATGCTTCACGTTCATATTCACGAACATCACCGTCGAACGCCTTATCCCGGGTATACCAAGCCATATCCAGTAATCCGAAACTGATTTGTCGCAAACAAGCGTAGGCAACATTAAAGTTTGAAGCATCTATGATCCGTTGCAACAATTCTTCCGGAATAGATTCGTTTGTCTGATAATGACGTGCAAATGTATTAAGAAAATCTTTTTCAATGGCAAAGTTTTCCATTATTTGCGAAGGCAGTTCTACGAAGTCCCAGTAGACATTTGTCCCGCTCATGCTTTTAAAGCGAGTGTTGGCAAATATACCATGCAGCGCATGTCCGAATTCGTGAAGGAATGTATTTACTTCCGAAAAAGTGAGCAATGCAGGCTTATTGGCTGTCGGTTTGGTAAAGTTCATGGTTACAGAAACATGAGGACGGTTGTTGGTGCCGTTTGCTTCTATCCATTGCTCTTTGTAGCTTGTCATCCATGCACCAGAGCGCTTTCCCGCACGCGGATGGAAATCAGTATACAGAACAGCCAGATAACTGCCGTCTTTATCATATACTTCATAAGCCTGTACGTCCGGATGATATACCGGGATGTCTTTATTCTCTTTGAATGAAACACCATATAGGCGGGTTGCCAGTCCGAATACACCTTCCTTGACCCTGCTTAACTCAAAGTAGGGGCGAAGTGCTTCCTCGTCGAGATTGAATTTCTCGTTTTTCAGTTTTTCTGCATAATATGAAAAATCCCACGGCATCAGCTGGAAGTCTTTTCCTTCTGTACGTTGTGCAAGCGCTTCAATTTCTTTCACTTCTTCTCGGGCGGTTGGTGTATATGCTTCCAGCAGCTGATCGAGTAACTGATATACTCGCTCACTGTTTTCTGCCATACGTTTGCGAAGTGCGTAGTCTGCATAATTCTTAAATCCGAGAAGCTGTGCTAGCTGCATGCGCAGATTTACCAATTGTTTTACAACATCCTCATTGTTTTGCTCATTGTCGTGTATACATTGGGTATTGTAAGCCATATACAGTTTACGGCGCAATTCGCGGTTCTCACTATATTTCATGAAAGGAACATAGCTGGGTGCTTGCAGGGTAATTATCCAGCCATTTTTCCCTTTTTCTTTCGCTGTATGAGCCGCAGCTTCTATAATACTTTCAGGGAGTCCTTTCAACTGCTCTTCAGAATCTAAAAGCAACTCGTAGCTATTTGTTTCTTTCAAATGGTTTTGTGAGAAACGCAGAGTCAGTGAACTTAACTCTGTAGTTATTTTTCTGAATGTTGCTTTATCTTCTTCTGACAGGTTAGCTCCGTTTCGTACAAAACCGTCGTATGTCTTTTCAAGCAGTCGCAATTCTTCCGGAGTAAGCTTCAGGTTCTTTCTGTCTTCGTAAACCTGCTTTACGCGTTCAAAGAGTTTTTCATTTAAGCTGATATTGTTGCTGTGCTCCGAAAGTAAAGGCATCATTTTCTCTGCAATTTCATCCAGTTCATTGCAGGTTTCAGCACTCATCAGATTAAACATCACTGTAGTTACCTGATCCAGTAACTTGCCCGACTGTTCCAGTGCCAGTATTGTATTTTTGAATGTCGGTTTTTCCGGATTCGATATAATATCATTTATCTCTTTATCTTCCTGGCTGATTCCTTCCCGGATAGCAGGCTCGTAATGTACAAGCTCTATCTTGTCAAAAGGAACGGTTCCGTGCGGCGTTGTATATGGTTGTAAAAACGGGTTTTCCATAAATAAAGTTTTTTTATTCTCTTTGTAATTACTCAATGTTTCCATGTCGGGTATATCGATAATTCTTCGGCTCAACCGGATAACTCCTCCGTCTTTTAGTTCGTTCAGCACTTTCGATACATTAATTCTTGTATCGTCAATCTGTTCTGCAAGGTCTTCCATGCGAATCTGGAGTTTTTTCTCCCCAGTAGGAGTAATGCACCGGAGTTGCATGAAATTCACTATTTTATCCAGTGTGTCACTTGCATGTGGACTTTTCAGCTTACGGTAGACCGTTTGTGCCCGGTTGCTCAACATATTTAAATAATTGAGCTGAAATATCTCGTATTTATTAAGCTCCGACAGAATATAAGCTTTGTCTATGGTTATGGCATTTACATTTGTATGTGCATAATACGATGCCGTATATTGCGGATACATGCCAAACAGTGAGTAAGGCTCAATGATTTGAGGGCTTTCCAGTGTTTCGTGGATGGTATAATGATAAGTATGGTCTACAGACTCAGCGCGTATTTCACCCTGTAAAATGAAAATGATATTGTTACAATAATCACCTTGTTTTACAATGCGGCTTCCGGCTGTATACTTCTGAAAATGCAATCTAACTTTTTCCAGTATGGATGTAAAGTCTTCCTTGCATAGTCCTTGAAACAGAGGTAGCAATAAAAGCTTATCGTACATAGTGCTTTGCATCGGCATTTAACTTTATTAAGTTATATTTTAACGTACAAAAGTAGCGAATATTTTGAATGTTTTTCCGGCTTTTACCTTTTTTATCGTTTCTTTCCGTCTGATAATGTTTGCCTGCTCCCTTGCATTATGGTTATTTTTGCATAACTTTGCGTAACATTAATCGTAATGAAGAGAATATGGGAACTTTAAATTTTCAAGAGCTGATCAGTGCTTTTATCGTATTGTTTGCAGTAATTGATATAATAGGTGCTGTGCCTATTATTTTAGATTTAAAGCAAAAAGGTCGTGCGGTAAATGCTGTTCAGGCTACTTTAATTGCTGCGGCATTATTGTTAGGGTTCTTTTTTGCCGGTGATATGATGCTGAAGCTATTTCAGGTTGACATTGCTTCGTTTGCCGTTGCCGGAGCATTTGTAATTTTTCTAATGTCGCTGGAAATGATTCTTGATATAGAGATATTTAAGAATACAGGACCTATAAAAGAGGCGACACTGGTCCCTTTAGTTTTCCCTCTGCTTGCCGGAGCCGGTTCGTTTACTACCTTGCTTTCACTAAGAGCCGAATATGCTTCCATTAACATTATTATCGCGCTACTGCTGAATATGGTGTGGGTATATATCGTACTGAAGATGACCGACCGTATAGAACGCATTTTAGGGAAAGGTGGTATTTATATTATCCGGAAATTCTTCGGTATAATTTTGCTTGCTATTTCCGCTCGCCTGTTTACTGCAAATATAACTTCTTTGATAGATCAGTTCCAACAGTTAAAATAATAAAATCAGGACAAGCCATGCAGGAGAAAAACTGCAGCTTGTTCCCGATTTATCCAGATGTAGAGAGACCTTATTTTCGTATTTCTCCACTTCCGATACATAAATGGGTGTCTTTGTCGTAAATAACCCCAAACTGACCGGGAGCGATACCTTGTATTTTTTCAGAGCTTCTGATGTGGCATATGCCATTCTTTAATATGAGATTTCCCTGATGAAAGCCGTCTGTGTGGCGGACTTTAAAGCAGACTTGCTGTTCTTTTTCCGTAAGCCATGGATTGTCTGTAATGAAATGAAAGTCTGTTAATTTGAATTCATTGCTGTATTGCTGTTCTGTGTCATATCCATGCGATACATACAATATATTGTTTTCTGTATCTTTTTCTACAACAAACCACGGACCTCCACTCAATCCCAGTCCTTTACGTTGGCCGATAGTATGAAACCAGAATCCGCGATGTTTGCCTATTTCTTTACCCGATTCCAGTTCTATGATACTTCCCTGGCGTTCTCCTAAGAAGCGTCGTATAAAGTCGTTATAATTGATTTTTCCTAGAAAACAGATTCCCTGACTATCTTTCCTTTGTGCGCTGGGCAGTTTTGCCTGAGCTGCAATATGGCGTATTTCTTTTTTCATGTAGCCGCCTAACGGAAATAGCAATTTGGAAACTTGCAGATAATTGATTTGAGCCAGAAAGTCAGTCTGGTCTTTAATCGCATCTTTTGCTGTTGCCAGCCAGGTTTTTCCATTCAGTTCACAAGTTGACGCGTAATGTCCTGTCGCTATTTTATCGTAAGCATATCCAGCCTTTTGCTCAAAACAACCGAATTTGATCAGCTTGTTGCACATTACATCCGGATTGGGAGTAAATCCGTTTCGAACCTTTTCTATTGTATATGCTACCACCTGATCCCAATATTCTTTCTGAAGGTCAATAATCTCCAGTTGCAGACCGTAACGGCGTGCCGTAGCAGTAGCCAGTTCGATATCCTCTTCTGCCGTACAACTAAGTTCGTTGTCGGTGTCCATTCCTATCTTAATGTAAAATAAGTCAGGTTTGTATCCTTGCTCGCAGAGTAAATGTACGGCTACGGCACTGTCTACTCCGCCTGAGATAAGTGCAGCTATATTCATGGGCGATATTTTGTTTGCTGCAAAGATACCGCCTGCCGGCTTTGAAGCAAATACCCTTTTTAGGGTATTTTGCATTTACTACCGGCCATATAGCTTGTCGATCAGGTCACTTCTTCCTATTTTCTTCAGCTCATTGATGATAGCACGTCGTTCTTCTGGCTTGTACCAGAAGAAGAACATACGCTGTGCCAGTTTGTCTTTCTGAGTTTTGGCAGAGAATACAGGTTCCAGTGTATAAGGATGATAGCCTGTATACCATGCCTCCGTGGCTACAGTCATAGGAGTAGGAGTAAAGTCCTGTACCTGCTCCAGGTGGAAATCCAGCCGTTTGGTGATAACGGCAAGTTCAGCCATATCTTCTTCAGTACATCCCGGGTGACTGCTGATGAAATAAGGAATGATTTGCTGACGCAGGTTCAGCTCCTTATTTATTCGGTCGAAGATACGTTTGAAGCGATAGAACTGTTCAAACGGCGGTTTACGCATGATATAAAGCACACGGTCGCTGGTATGTTCCGGAGCCACCTTCAAGCGTCCGCTTACATGACGTGCTATCAGCTCCCGAGTGTATTCCGCCGTACTCTTGTTTACTTCAGGATCCTTGCTCTCGTGCAACAGCAAATCATATCGGACACCGCTTCCGATAAAACTCTTTTTAATCTTAGGGAGCGCATCGACAGCATGATAAATATCCAGCAGCGGGCGATGATCGGTATTCAGGTTCGGACATACCTTAGGATGGATACACGACGGGCGTTTGCACCGGCGGCACATACGCTCGTCACGTCCGTGCATGCCATACATGTTTGCCGAAGGTCCTCCCAGATCACTTAAGTAACCTTTAAAATCAGGCATTTCCGTAATAGCCTTTACTTCCTTTAAAATACTTTCCTTGCTCCGGCTCACGATAAATTTTCCCTGATGCGCAGAAATCGTACAGAAAGCACATCCTCCGAAGCATCCCCGATGAATATTGACCGAGAATTTTATCATGTCGAAGGCAGGAATCCGCTTCCCTTTATACTTAGGATGAGGCAAGCGGGTATAAGGCAAGTCGAACGACATATCAAGTTCTCCCTGTGTCATTGGAGGGTATGGAGGATTCACCACTACCACATCGTTTCCAACTTCCTGATAGATGCGTGCAGCTTCATATTTATTCGATTCCTCCTCAATATGGCGGAAGTTTTGTGCCTGTTTCTTTTTATCCTTCAAGCACTCCTCGTGTGAAAACAAGCGCAAATCGTTTTCGCTGGAAGCAAACTTAGCTTTCCGGCACAAATAAGCCGTTTGAGGTAAGTCGTAGGGGATAGCACCGTCTGTTTTCAGCCGTTTGCATAAATCTGTAATGGGTTTTTCTTCCATTCCGTATATCAACAAGTCGGCTCCTGATTCAGTCAGGATAGAAGGACGGACTTTGTCTTCCCAATAATCATAATGAGTCAACCGGCGCAGGGAAGCCTCAATTCCCCCCAGGATGACTGGTACGTCCGGATAGAGTTTTTTCAATATCTGAGTATAAACAATGCTTGGATATTCCGGCCGCATGTCATGTCGTCCGTCGGGAGTATATGCGTCTTCACTGCGCAGACGTTTGTTGGCCGTATATTTGTTGACCATACTATCCATACATCCGGCAGAAACACCGAAAAACAATCGTGGTCGTCCCAGTTTTTTGAAATCGCGCAAATCGTCACGCCAGTTAGGCTGGGGAATAATGGCCACTTTTAGTCCTTGTGCTTCCAGCATACGACCGATGACGGCAGCACCAAACGAAGGATGATCTACATATGCATCTCCACTGAACAGGATAACATCCAGTTCATCCCATCCTCTCAATTCTACTTCTTTTTTGGTTGTAGGCAACCAGTCGGTTAGTTTATACTCTTTCAAATTTCAATATTTTTAGTTAGTCACAGGCATTGCCCTTTTCTTAAATTCCTTGTCAGAAAACAAGGTAAGAGCCTGTTTTAAAATTTCGGATATGTGTTTTTCCGGCATTTTTACAGCTTTCTTTTACGGAAAACTAAAAAAATAAACCGGTATGAAATTTAAAACAGGCCCTTTCTTATTATTCTTCTGTTTCTTCTTCTGTTGTCTGTTGTTCGTTTTCCCACTTAATGTAAAGCAGAATCAACTGATGAAGTCCGAATGCTTTCATATTATTGTGGTAAATAACATCAATGCAAAGATCTAATAAATCTTTACAATTCTCCGTCATGGATGCGATAAGCGAACGGACATTCAGTTTCAGCTTGTCAAGAACAGATTCATCAACAATACCGTTGCTGTCTATCAGTTGTTGGAACAAGGCATATTTTTGAATTGTTTTCAGATGTTCTTCCGATATCTCCATGCTGCGTGTGCCAGATACGTTTGTTTGTATTGTGTACATAGTCTTGATTATTTTTAACGTTTACATGAGCAAAGATAAAAAATTAAATGAATAGAGAGCATTATTTCTCCTCAAAAAAGTGCAGCATGGCTTTCATGACATGTGTCCGCTGGTCAGCATTCACGATACTTTCGAAAGGGAAGCCCAAAACAAAAGTACGGTACGCTCCTTTATAAGCCACTCCGGCACACTGGTTTCCTTCTGTATAACAAAATACAGGGAAAGCTTGTTCAGCTGGAAGAATACAGTCGGGGGCAGGGACAGCATACGTCTGCTCATTGGCACCACGTGGAATCTGAAACCTGATATTCGTTCCGAAAATCTCTCCCGAGCGTACATGTTTCATGCTTCCTCCGTATGTGTATTTCAAAACATTGGCGGTGAAGTTTGTATCGCCTAACTTATTACCGATATAAGAACCGCTGATAAACAATTTTCCTCCACCTCGAGAATAATTGGTAAGAGCCTGTTGCATACGGTTGCTCAAAGTGCTGTTTTCTGCTCCATAAATAATATCTACCATGTAATACGGACTTAAATCAGTAGAACCACTCTCAACAGTTTCGCTGCTGCATGACACAAACGAATAGCGTCCGGCTGTCTGGATAGCCTTACCGTGCACAAACGGATAATCGAATGTATTTCCGGCAATCTGCATTCCTTCCAGCTCATTGCCGCTATAACCTAAACCATCTTCAGTTTCAATACCGGCTTTTGTGCGGTTAAAATTCTGCTGGTAGCCGCAAAATGCTGTCGTGCTGATGTATGGCAATCCCGGGTCGGACTGAATATCAAAACCTTGCATCATAAGGTTATTCATTGATTCCGGTCCACTTGTACGGTGAAATGCATTTACAATGAGTACTGTACCTTTACTTCTCTTTGCCTTGTAAGCCGACAAAATTTCTGAAGGGAAACTTTCACCTCCCTTATTTATAGCGGTAACTTTGAAACTATAAACCAGTCCAGGTTCTGCTTTTACAGTAAAACTGGTCCCTTTTACGTATGTTCCGTTGTCGAATCCACCATATCCGATACGCGTATAAACCACATATCCTTGAGCTTTTGATGTTGGTTCCAACGGGTCTTCTGTTGGAATCCAGCGCAGTTCGAATGTATTTTTCTTCTTTCCTTCAGTCACTGCAAAATGGCTGACTGGCAACGGCTGAACTGTATAGTTGCTATGATGCATTTCTGCGAGGTATTTCAATATCGATTTGTAAACAGAACGTGCTACCGTAAATTTAAATTCCGGTTCATAGCCCAGTTTCAAATCGGTGAAATTCTGATGCGAAAGTGTTTCGAGTATCATCGAAGGTACAGCCGGCAGGCGAGTTTCGCTATAGTTCCGGTTCCACATGCTGCGTCGTGCCCACTGTATGCCAAAGCGTGAACTGATATCTTTTTGCAATCCGGTCAGTACCATGTCTGTCAAGTCGCGTGATGCATAACGTGAAATCCCGCTGTTTACCTTTCCGTCGTTGAAATTGGTTGTATAGATACCCAGTGAGCCAACTAGCGCATCGTCAGTTTTGAATCCGGCATCACTATGCATGGCAAAAGTCAGTTCGAAAGGAACTTTCAGACCTTTTTCCGTGGAATTGAACACCGAACCTCCACTTAGGTAGTTGGTCATCAGTGAACGTGCATTGATATCATCATTATAATCGTTTTCCCCCTGACTCTTGCTGTATACCTCGTATGGCATTCCTGCCCATTGCCCCCAGTAACGCGCTCCTTCCAGATAACGTGGCACTCCGCTGACGTTTCCGCCGCGAATGATATTTCCCATACCACCTCCAAAGCGGACAGCATCGGCGCAAACTACACCTTTTTGTGAACTCTCGTTGCTCAGTACTACCATACCGTAATCGTTCACCCCTTTGTCGAATTCGAATGTACCCAGATACACCCACGTTCCGCCACCCATTTGCTGGTTGACTTTAAATTCGGTGACGCCTCCTTTATGGAATACCAGATATTTGGCATCCGAAACACTCTGAGGCAAAGTTTGATAACTTACATATACAGTATATTTTCCTGTTTCAGGAATATTGGGAATCCATTCAGCAAAAGCTTTTTCTGGTTTTGAGAGGGTAGAGATAAAGCGTGCCGTGCCGTCGCGGAACGGATTATAGTTGTCGGGATATCGGAGATATTTCTGAGCAAACCCCGGTTGCGAGGTGGTCTTCCATACATTTTTTTTGTAATTCTTTTCGAAGTACCGGCTGCCGGGAGTACATGTATTATTGTCCACTATCACCTCATTCTTTTGCCAGTCGCGCTCACGTGGTGTAAAAACAACTGCTCCGGCGTTTTCGAGCATCGGAATAAGATAAGGTACTACGATAGACTGAGTATACAAATCTTCGGTAGTACCGAACAAGCGTGGACGCTGCCAGCGCCATTCGTTACGGTCGTTCTTATAAAATTTTCCGTGACTTTGCCATACGGCAATATGCCGGTCCTGTAATCCCTGACTGATTTTGAACGGTTTCGAGATATTCTGCGTCCATGCATCACCTTTATATTCTATTTTTCCATACAGACGTTCCTTGTCCTTTCCCTTCTTGCGCAGAAAGTTAGGTATCAGATTTTCTATAGGCTGACCGTCAGCATACAGAGTTATCCGATAGTAATTTACGGGTCCAGGCAATAACTGTTTCAGAGAGCGGTAAATAGCCTGTGTGTTTTCTTCTGTAAAAGGCTGGTAACCAAAATTATCATTGGCATATACTTGCAAAGTCTTGTGCTCATGATCGACTGTAAAGTGGTCGAGTTTGCATGTACCGATATTTGCATAACTCGTCTGGTAATTAATGAAATAGTCCGTCAAGCGTTGTTCAATATTTTTTTCCAAGCTTTGAGCCGACAAATTACCTGAAACACAAAGCAACAGGCAGATATATGCAAGAAAAAATCGTTTCATAATGTAAGTTTTTATGTTGAGGGACAAACTTACGGAAAATCTGTGGAATAACCTTGTGAAACGGGGGAAATGATGCTAAAAGTCTTGATGTCAAAGTTGATATGATGTAGTATCAATCGGTTATTCTGTGTATAGTTATGTTATCAATAATTGTTTTAAACTCGGCTTCAGGTTAGTTTTTTTATTGCTTGTGTAAGTGGAAAATTAAATTTCATATCCAGTATTTGGACTAACATACACCACACATCTACGGATAGTGACGTGAGAATACAAGAAAGCCAATACCGTACGTCTGTGTGCCGATGATGTGCTAACATGTAAGATTACGCAAAAGCAATGGAAAAATACGGTTTTGCAACGAGGTGTACGTGGCTCAGAAGCACGGCAAACAACAACAGCTCAATACTACCGTGATTTTTTGTACTTTGCATCGAAGGGAAGCCCATTGGAGAGTGGCTCAAGGAGCAGTTCGACAAGTTTTACAACTATACGGAAAAAGCCTTATACAGTTTTAAGACAGAAAAGGAATCAAATATAAGAATTAATTTACTTAGTCTTAATCGAAAAGGAATAGTCAAAAATTGGTTAGGTTACTTATTATCAGTATCTTTGAGTATCATCAAGATGAAAGATTATGAAAAAGTTTCTGTTCATATTGTGTTCATTGGTCGTTATCAGTAAGCTTACCGCACAAAACAGCGATTATACAGACATATCCGCATTGCTGGAAAACAAAATCTGGAATGTACAATTACCAAAAGGTAAGCAATATGCTATGAAGATGGAATTTCGTGATGCAGGATGGAAAAAGACTTTTTTATATGATGAGAAGAAAACAGAAACATTTTATTCTTATTCTTTATGTGGAGATACAATCAAGGTTTTTGAGTCAAGGAAAAAGTATATCATTCAAGAACTGACAGACAGCACTTTGGTTTTCCAATATCTGCCGGATAGCTTGACGATAGGAGTCGGCTCTGTCAAATGTGTGACAGACAACAGTATTGAAGGACAGCGTAAGAACGAAGAACGGCTGGACAGTATCTGGCGTAAAGAGGAAATTTGGAACATGGGTGTTACAATGATAACCGGAGAACCTGTTAAAGATTTATCCACGATAGAACCTCCACGATGGGCTGTTTGGGATTATGATCTGACAAAATACTATGTTGCCAAGATGAAATACCCGGAAGAATTGCTGAAAAAGAACAGGGCGGGGTATTCTGTAGTGATGTTTTCCATTGATACTTTGGGATTGCCACGTGCTATCAATATTTTGACAACCAAATATAAAGACTTCGACAAGGAAGTCATTAGATTGACCAAAGAACTTCCACACTGCCTACCATGTCGGGACAAGAACGGGAAGCGTATGGAATGTCTATACACGGTATATGTCCCGTTTCTGCCACAACACTATAAAGACAGAGTAAGAAAAGACAGTATTTGGGAAGAAGAACAGAAACATTGCTTTGTGGAATGGGAATCACCATCTCGTTTCATGGATGTAAATCCAAGGACTATACAAAATTATATAGACGAAAGACTTGTGTACGACCCGAGTTTGTTAGGTAATAAAGAACAGGTGAGAGGATTTTATAAAGTAAAAATAAATTCGTATGGAGAAGTATCCGAAGTTGATGTTTTCCGTAGCTGCGGCATACATGAGTGGGACGCGCAAGTAGTGGATATTATCAAAGGTATGCCTCGATGGACACCTGCCATCAGTTATTATGGCAAAAGCAAATACCGGGAGTCTATATGGACCATGAACGTTTTCTTCAGGAAGACAAAAGGCGAACTGATTGCTCATACATTTGAGAAAAATCTTGAGACAGGTGTTCCCGTATGCTTCCTGAATGAACGGGGAGATACCATTGTGCCATACGGCAAGTATAATTACTGTCAAATAAATCGTGTCAAAAATTTAGTTTTCGCATACGAAAACAAGCAAGATACCCGGATTGTCTGCTTGAATGGTCAAGGCGAAGAACTGTTCTACGTCTTTTAGTATGACAATGGACCGGATAAACTTCGGGAAGGACTGTTTCGTATAACGGATGAAAACGGACTGATTGGCTTCGCTGATTCTTTAGGGAATATAGTTATAAAGCCCCAATTCAAATTTGCCTTCCCTTTTGAGAATGGCAAGGCAAAGGTTACATTTTCAGGAGAAAGTAAGGTCGTTCCTGATTCTAAAGATGAAAAATATTACTGGGATAGTCCCGACTGGTATTATATAGATACGAATGGCAAAATTTTATAGGGTTTATTGCTAACTTTAGCCCTTACCTCAACTTTTCTTATTTAATGCACCGAATACCATATAGACCTTGATTCTCATAAAATCACATTATGCTGATTTTCTGATTGTCTTCTAAAAATCTGTGCTGCGATGCTGCCTGAAAAGTTGTGCCATACCGAGAACATGGCTCCGGGTACGGCTGCCATAGGAAACAAGGCAAAATGGGTGGCGGCAAGTGAAGTCGCCAGACCGGAATTCTGCATGCCGACCTCGATGGCAATGGCCGAACGTTTAGACGGTTCGCTTCCGGTTATGGCAGAGAGGCCGTATCCTAAGACTAGTCCGAATACATTATGTAGAATTACCGCTACAGCTACTATCAGGCTGCATGTAAGGATGCTGGTCGCGTTGTGCGCTACGATGATGCCGATAATAAAGGCAATGGATAAGGTAGAAATCATCGGTAGCAACGGCAGTATCCGTCGGGTAGTCCACTGGAAGTAATGATTGGCAGCCACTCCCAGTACGATGGGTACTATCACCACTTGCACGATACTTAAGAACATGCCTGTTACGTCTACTTCCACCGATTCACCGGCAAGTAACCATACGAGGGCAGGTGTCATGATGGGAGCCAGCAGGGTAGAAACTCCGGTCATAGCTACACTCAGGGCTACATCACCTTTGGCCAGGTAGCAGATAACGTTGCTGGCCGTACCTCCCGGACAACATCCTACGAGGATTACTCCTAAGGCGAGTTCTTCCGGCAAAGACAGTAACTTACAGAGTAGCCACGCCAGTGAGGGCATGATAAAAAACTGCGCCAGTTCGCCGACGAGAATGTCTTTCGGATGCTGTAAGACTGGTCTGAAGTCGGACGGACGGAGTGTTAGTCCCATGCCGAACATCACCACGCCCAGCATTGGTGTGATGGCCGAAGTGTTTATCCAGGCGAACGAAGAAGGCAAAAAGAGGGCCACAGCCGTCACTAGCACTACCACAAGGGTAATATGGGCGGCAATCCATGTAGATAGTTGGATGAGTTTATTTTTCATTGTTATTGTCTCAAAAATTGTCTGCAAAGTTACAAAATTTCATGTGAATCTTGACGTGTATGTTTGTCTTGTCGAAATCACTGTCTGTCTACTTTCGGTGAATCGAAGATGGGAAATAAATTATTGCAGATATTTTGATTAAAAATTCAGCATTTTTTCTCCAAAATATCATGAAGTTTTAGAGAAAATTTGTACAAAAAGAAAAAGGAACTTCCTGATGAATTATAAAAACAAAACGTCCCGTGTGAAAAAGCACACAGGACGTTGTATATAAAGACTATATATTGTCAGTCTATATCGCCTAGAACGAATTTGTGAGGATGTTTTCCTTTGAAATCATTGAAATACAGTTTGATTTCGCGCATATCCTTGTCTATATCCCCGCTGGGTATGATATACTTGCCTGCTGTTATACATTTCTTTTCGTAATCGATGCCGATCAGTACGATAGGAATGTTTGCCCCTAATGCTATGTAATAGAATCCCTTTTTCCAGTTCGGGTTAGGAGAGCGGGTTCCTTCAGGGGTGATGGCAAGATGAAATTTCTCGCTGGCGTTTACTTGCTTGATGACTTGATCTACCATTGAGGTACGTTTGTCACGATGTACGGGGATTCCTCCCATCCAGCGGAACAAAATACCCAACGGAAAGAAGAACCATTCTTTTTTCATCATGAATCCCGACTCACGACCTATGGCACTGATAAACAGCTTGCCGATAAACAGGTCCCAGTTCGTGGTGTGAGGGGCTGCACAGATAATGCACTTGTCGAAATCAGGGACGGAAACTTCAGCTTTCCATCCCAGTATCTTGTGGTAGATAAAGCTGCAAATGGCTTGTTTCATGCTCCTTATTTACCCAGTTCTTCCATTTTTTTGAAAATAGTTTGTGTACCGTTGTTGAAGTCTTCTTTCAGTTTCTTATAGAAGCCTTTTACATTACCCGGTTCAGTATGGCTGATGCGGCTGATGATGTCCTGACGGAGATTGACTGCCTGAAGGAACAATTTGCTCAGTTCTTCACGGTTTTCATCTTTGGCATTCATGCTTTCTACGATACACAGACCCGCGATAAGGTCGGAAATATAATTGACGTTCTTTTTTAAATTTCTTCTACTAGCCATAGTTTTATTGTTTTAATGGGTTAATAAAATAGATTGATTACGGGGTAAAGATAACATTTTTTTTGCATACGTTTTCATATTTCCGAAAAAAAGGCGAAATTTGCCATACCGAAATTTATACACCTTATATAAATTAAAAACAATTATGACAAAAAGCGCATTACAAATTGCAAGAGCTGCTTATCAGCCAAAATTGCCTAAGGCATTGAAGGGTGCTGTAAAGGTACAGGAAGGAGAACCTACACAGTCGGTTGCCGATCAGGAAGAAATCAAGAAATTGTTCCCGAATACTTACGGCATGCCGTTGATTAAATTTGTTGAAGGAGAAGAAAAAGAATATGCTCCTATGAACGTGGGAGTAATTTTGTCTGGTGGTCAGGCTCCTGGTGGACACAATGTAATCTCTGGTTTGTTTGATGGCGTAAAGAAATTGAACCCTGCAAACAAATTGTATGGTTTCATTCTGGGTCCTGGTGGATTGGTTGACCACAAATATATGGAACTGACAGCTGATATTATCGACGAATACCGTAACACTGGTGGTTTTGATATTATCGGTTCTGGTCGTACCAAACTGGAAAAAGAAGATCAGTTCGAAAAAGGTTATGAAATCTTGAAAGAATTGGGTATCAAAGCATTGGTTATCATCGGTGGTGATGACTCTAATACAAATGCTTGTGTATTGGCTGAATATTATGCAGCTAAGAACTATGGTATCCAGGTTATCGGCTGTCCGAAGACTATCGACGGTGACTTGAAGAACGACATGATTGAAACTTCATTCGGTTTTGATACTGCTTGTAAGACTTATGCTGAAGTTATCGGTAACATCCAGCGTGACTGTAACTCAGCTCGCAAGTACTGGCACTTTATCAAACTGATGGGACGTTCTGCTTCTCACATCGCTTTGGAATGTGCTTTGCAGGTTCAGCCTAATGTATGTATCATCTCTGAAGAAGTTGAAACTAAGAACATGTCTTTGGATGATGTAGTAACATATATTGCTCAGGTTGTTGCTGACCGTGCTGCTGCAGGAAACAACTTCGGTACAGTATTGATTCCGGAAGGTTTGATCGAATTCATCCCGGCTATGAAGCGTCTGATCGCTGAATTGAACGACTTCTTGGCTGCTAACGGTGAAGAATTCAACAACATCAAACGTTCTAAACAGCGTGAATACATCATCAGCAAGCTGACTCCGGAAAATGCTGCTATCTACGCTTCTCTGCCGGAAGGTGTTGCTCGTCAGTTGTCTTTGGATCGCGACCCGCACGGAAACGTTCAGGTTTCATTGATCGAAACTGAAAAACTGTTGTCTGAAATGGTTGCTACTAAGTTGGCTGCATGGAAAGAAGAAGGTAAGTATGTTGGTAAGTTTGCTGCTCAGCACCACTTCTTCGGTTACGAAGGACGTTGCGCTGCTCCATCTAACTTCGATGCTGACTATTGCTACTCTTTGGGTTACACTGCATCTATGTTGATTGCTAACGGTAAGACTGGTTATATGTCATCAGTTCGTAACACTACTGCTCCGGCTGCTGAATGGATTGCAGGTGGTGTGCCTATCACAATGATGATGAACATGGAACGCCGTCACGGTGAAATGAAACCGGTTATCCAGAAAGCTCTGGTTAAGTTGGATGGTGCTCCGTTCAAGGCTTTCGCTGCTCAGCGTGAAACTTGGGCTAAGGAAACTGCTTATGTTTATCCGGGTCCGATCCAGTACTTTGGTCCTACTGAAGTTTGCGATCAGCCGACTAAGACTTTGCAGCTTGAACAAGCAAAATAATAATTGCTTATAAATAAAGAAATCTGTCATTGCCTTCTCTGCCTGTCTGTGACTGGCAGAGAGGTGCAGTGACTATTTTTTAATGTAACTGGATAGAACCTATGACAAAAGAACCGCCCATAATGGTGGTAAATAAGCCTCGCAAAACTACATCCCGTAAGCGCACGAGTTCTTCTTCATCGAATACGACTTCTTCTGGAGGACCGAAGAGAAGAACCAGACGCAGCAAGGATAAAAAGAAAATAGCACGTAAGTGGGAAGTTCCATCGTGGATATATTATATTCTGATGGGAGGGGCTGCTGCATTGCTGGTCATCGGGTTTTATTATTTCTTTATCCGTCCTTATGCATACAGATGGAAGCCTTGCTATGGTACAAAGGCATATGGCGTATGTCTTCCTTCGGGCTATCGGGTGCATGGGTTCGATATTTCTCACCATCAGGGTGAAATAAACTGGGCAGTGCTCAGCAAGACACAGTTTACTCCATTTCCTATCCGTTTTGTCTTTCTGAAAGCTTCGGAAGGTGGAGATTTCAGTGATACTACATTTGTCCATAACTTTGATCTGGCGCGACAGTACGGGTTTATCCGTGGTGCTTATCATTTTTATAATCCAAAGACAGATGCTTCGCGGCAGGCTGATTTCTTTATCCGCTCGGTTCAGCTGGAGCCGGGAGATCTTCCTCCTGTGCTGGATATAGAAAAGCGAGGGGATGATGACGACCGTTTGCGGAAAGATTTGCTGGTATGGCTTCGTAAAATAGAACAGCATTATAAAGTGAAGCCTATTCTTTATACTTCGTATAAGTTTAAAACTCGTTATCTGAACGATTCTGTCTTCAATACTTATCCGTATTGGATTGCTCATTATTATGTTGATTCTGTAGAATATAAGGGCCAGTGGAGATTCTGGCAGCATACAGATGCCGGTACATTGCCGGGCATAAGGGAACAGGTGGACCTGAATGTGTTCAACGGAACACTGGAGGAACTGAAGCAGATGACAATTCCTGTGTCTGAAGAAGAAAACTAACTATTTTATTGATTGGATTTACGCTTGCGGAGCTCTTCGGCAAGACGGTACTGGATGGCTGCTTCCATTTCTTTTCCGGCTTGTGTAAGTGCATCGCCAAAGCATTCGTGTGCTCCGGCGTGTTGAGGCTTCAGGGTAGTAGCTTTGTCGAGGTCGGCAATGGCTCCTTCGGTATCTCCTGTATGAAGACGCAGTTTTCCGCGGTTATAAACGGTTTTAAATTCCATCGGGCGCAGACGTACAGCCTTGTCAAGACAGGCTTCAGCTTCATTTATACGGTCGGCATTAAACAGGGTGACTCCTTTACGTACCCATGCATCGGCGTAGTCAGGATACAGTTCGATGGCTTTATCGTAATTGGCAAGTGCCGCACGGGTGTCGTGCATGTGTGTGATGCACTCATTTCCCATCAGGTAGTATTCTTTGGCGTATTTTTGAAGATTTTTCTGCTGTTCCTGCATCTGTTCTTTCAGTCGCTTGTTGTCTTCGCGCAGCTTGTTGATGGTGCCAAGCTTTTTCCGGATGAAACGCTGTTGGAGGGGCTTTTCTATATCGTAACGTGAATGGATAGCCTTAAAGAACTGATTGAGAAATTCTTCGAAGTCGCCTTTATCGAATGCTTTGACAGCAGCTACGTATTGTATGTCGGCCTGTGCTTGTTTCATGGCACGCTCGATGGCTTGTTCGTTGTTGAACCGTTGTGAAAAAGCTACAATTTCGGGGCGGACAAAGATATCTCCACGGGTTATTTCACGTTTCAGGCAGATGCCTTCCAGTGAAGTACAGCGGCTTAAAGCGACATAGGTTTGTCCGCCGGCGAAAACTCCACCGGTAAAATCGATGACTACCCGACTGAATGTAAGGCCCTGGCTTTTGTGTACGGTTATAGCCCAAGCAAGGCGGATAGGATATTGTGTAAATGTTCCCAGTTCTTCTTCCTCAATTTTCTTTTCTTCTTCATTATAGCGGTAGCGGATATTGCTCCAGCTTTCGCGATGAACGTCCAGTTCTTTTCCGTCTTCGGTGATGACATATATGATTCCGTCGGCATCGATACCGGAAATGGTTCCGATGGTTCCGTTTACCCAGCGCTTTTCGGAATCGTTCTTGATGAAAATAATTTGTGCGCCGGGTTTTATGGTCAGTTCCATAAGTGTAGGAAGACTGCTTTCGGGGAACTCGCCATGTATTTCTCCCTGCAGGGTGACGGCTTCGCCGGGAAGTTCGGCAAGGCGGCGTTCGTTGATGTAGTCTACGTTGTCTCGGCGGGTGGCAAGAGTGATGTACATGTCGTTTTCGCTTGCCTTTACCGGGGCGTTGTAACGTGTGTTCAGCAGTTGGAGGTCGGCTGCTCCGGCGGTGTTTGTGCGGATATGGTCGAGCACGTTGACGAAGACTTTGTCGGTCTGTCGGTATACTTTAGTCAGCTCGATGGCTACCAGCTCCATTTCGCGGAATACACGTGCAGAGAAGAAGTAGGGGTTGGGGTAGAAGCGATTAATGATTTCTCGTTCATCGCTTTTTACTACCGGTTCCAGCTGGAAGGCATCGCCTACGAGCAACAGCTGTTTTCCGCCAAAGGGCTCACGCATGTTCTGTGAATATACACGTAGCACTTTGTCGATGAAATCGATGATATCGGCACGTACCATGGAAATCTCGTCGATAATCACCAGTTCGATATTCTTGATGAGTTTACGGTGGTCTGATGAATATTTCAGGAAACTGTGCAGTTTTCCTCCTTTCAGACTAAAGTTGGGATCGTCTGGCAGGAGGGGATAGAAAGGGAGCTTGAAAAAGCTGTGCAGGGTACTTCCTCCTGCATTGATGGCTGCAATGCCTGTCGGGGCAAGTACCACAAATTTTTTCTTGGTAATCTGGCATACATGTTTCAGAAAGGTAGATTTACCGGTTCCGGCTTTTCCGGTCAGGAAAACCGACTGGCGGGTGTATTGTATCAGCTTTAAAGCATTTTGGAACTCTGCGTTGTCGGTATCTATCGGTGTATATGCCATAGGTGAAAACTTGATTTGCTGACAAAGATACATAAAAAAAGCGGTCGCATGTGCAACCGCTTAGTTGATTATTTACACGCCTCTCGGCATTTATCAGATTCTCTCTCAAAGCTGAAGCCTTTTTCAGCATTCAGCTTGTTTTTACTTGCTGATCTTATCGTTCAGCATTACGTAACCCCAGATCATTGGATCTGCATTTACGATCTTGTGAAAAATGTTTTTTACCTTTTTCATAATGTTATCCTTTCTTTTTTAGTTAAACATTAAATAATACCTGAAAACTTTACTTTTTAATTTTACGGCGAGCCTCACGGCCGGCTTTTTAATTCATCTTTTCAACCTTTAACCTTAAAAATTCAAATCTAGTTAAGTCTAGTCTTTTATTATTTCCTTTTGTTTTACACTGCAAATATACGAGTTATTTTAATAGAAAATATGTTCTATAGCATATATATTGCAAAAAGTGCCTCTTTTTTGACCTAAATCAAAAAAAGCCCTTCTTTTGTTACATAGGTGTGACGTGACTGAACATTTCTATCGGAGGGTATTGGACTTTTGGCGGAAAAAGTAATCGGGGCAGTCGATGAGGACTGCATGTTCTTCGCATATATAATAAGGTATATGATTGGTGTGTAGAAGGATATTAATGCTAAAAAGAGAAACAAAATAGCTTTTATTTATGCTTTTAAACAGATTTTTCACTATTTTTGCACCTTCAAATTATTAAGCAAAATTAAAATTCGATGAAAAAAACATTCTTATTCGTTCTTTTGATGTGCTGTTTTGCAGGAGTGGCAAAGGCACAAAACATCCAGTTGCATTATGATTTAGGACGTGCTATGTACAATTCTCTGGAGGACCGTCCATGGGTTACTACTACAGTAGAAATGTTTAAGGCTGACAAGTGGGGTAGTACTTTCTTCTTTGTTGATATGGACTATACAGATAAGGGCGTGGCTTCTGCTTATTGGGAAATCAGCCGTGAACTGAAATTCTGGAAAGCTCCTGTATCTGCTCATATAGAATATAATGGTGGTTTGAATTATATTAACAATGCTTTTCTGGCTGGTCCGGCATACAACTGGAACAGTGCAGACTTTTCTCGTGTGTTTGGTGTGCAGGTAATGTATAAGTATATCCAGAAGAATGACGAACCGCATAACTTCCAGGTGACTGGTACATGGACTATCAACTTCTGTCAGGGTAAGTATACTTTCAGCGGTTTTGCTGATTTCTGGCGTGAGAAACATTTTGATGTTCACGGTAACGAACATAATTACATCTTTATGACTGAGCCTCAGTTCTGGGTAAACCTGAATCAGTTCAAGCATGTAAATAAGGATTTGAATTTAAGCGTTGGTACAGAGTGGGAGATGAGTACGAATTTTGCTACTCGTAACGGATTCTATTATATCCCTACGCTGGCAATGAAGTGGACTTTCTAATAGATTTATCATAAAATTATAAATAGTATGCTGGAAAAATTGTTTGGCTTCGACCGGAAAGTGACACGTGTGCGTACTGAGATACTGGCTGGTATCACAACTTTCCTGACGATGGCTTATATTCTTGCTGTTAATCCGAACATCCTAAGTGCTACGGGAATGGATAAAGGGGCGTTGTTTACTACCACTGTGATAGCGTCGGCCTTTACTACTTTGCTTATGGCTTTTTATGCCAAATTACCTTTCGGACTGGCTCCGGGTATGGGACTGAATGCCTTTTTTGCTTATACTGTTTGTTTGACACTGGGGTACTCATGGCAATTTGCACTGACTGCCGTTTTGCTGGAGGGTATTATCTTCATCTTGCTGACAGTTACCAACTTGCGTGAAAAGATCGTTGATGCCTTGCCGGCTACATTGAAGAATGCGATTGGTGCAGGTATTGGTCTGTTTATTGCTTTTCTGGGTTTGCAGAATGCTGGTATCATTGTGAATAATGATGCGACTCTTATTTCGTTGGGAGATATAACTTCAGGTTCTGCTTTGCTGGGAATTATCGGCTTGCTGGTTACATCTATCTTGTTGGTGAAGCGTGTACGCGGAGCTTTGCTTTTTGGTATTTTGCTGACTACAATTATTGGTATTCCAATGGGATTGACACATATTGACGGCATTGTAAGTGCTCCTCCTTCTATTGAGCCGATTTTCTTTAAATTCCAATGGGAACATATATTTACTAAAGAAATGGTAATAGTAGTGTTTACTTTCTTGTTTGTAGATATGTTTGATACAATCGGTACACTGGTGGGAGTAACTACTAAGGCTGGTATGGTGACAAAAGAAGGAAAGATTCCTCACTTGAAACAAGCATTTTTGGTAGATGCTATCGGTACAACGGTAGGTGCTATGTTGGGAACCAGTACAATTACTACTTTTGTGGAAAGTGCTTCAGGAGTAGGTGAGGGTGGACGTAGCGGTCTGACAGCTTTTGTTACAGCTGTTTGTTTCTTGCTTGCTTTGTTTCTTGCTCCTTTCTTCCTGGCTGTTCCGGGGGCTGCTACTGCTCCGGTACTGATTCTGGTAGGATTGATGATGATGTCTTCTATCAAGAAAGTTGATCTTACTGAGTATTCGGAGGCTATACCTGCATTTATATGTATTATCTTTATGCCTTTGGCTTATAGTATTTCTGATGGTATTGTATTGGGAATGATAAGCTATGTGCTGATAAATTTATTATGCGGAAATTATAAGAAATTGACTCCGGCTATGTATATTTTGTCGGTTATCTTTGTCTTTAAGTTCTTTATGTAGAATCTAGTTTCTCTCTGTTTTAAGGGAGAGATAGCTTTGATAGATTAATATAAAAAGCATGTGAAATAAAAGTCTTCAGGCTTTGTTTCACATGCTTTTTTGATATGAAATGCAAAATTGTCTATTAACTTTCCATCATCACTTCTAAGGCAAACTTGCCTCGGATGCACTCAGTGAAACACTAACTCTGTGTTTCGAACAGGTGTAATTTAATGGTATTATTGTTATTTGTTTTCGATAAACATATTGAATAAGCTGATTCTAAGTATTATTTTTATGGATAAGCTCCCTTATTAAAGTTGTTGTTTAATTTTATGTATATCAATAAGTTATTGATGGTTTGAAAAGTATTATCGGACAACATGTATTATTTTATGTTACTAGTCCCGATTCGGTCGGAGATGGATTTGAAAGAATTGGACCGAATCGGGACTATTTTTCTATTTTAAATGTACAGTTCACCAGAAATAAATGTTTGCTTTATGCCAGATGTTGTTCAATGTATTGCATGATTTCCTGTGTTGAGTCAGGATGAAACCAAGCTATTTCTGTATCACGCTTAAACCATGTTACCTGTTTACGTGAATAGATGCGTGAGTTCTGTTTTATTTTTTCGATAGCGAAAGGTAACTCCCACTCTCCGTCGAAATATTTAAATAATTCTTTATATCCTACGGTATTCAGTGAATTCAGGTTGCGGTACGGATATACTTTTCGTGCTTCTTCCAGTAATCCTTCTTCCATCATCATGTCTACTCGACGGTTAATACGATCGTATAGCTCTTCCCTGTCGCGTTTTAATCCGATTTTTAATATGTTGAAAGGACGCTCCTTACATGTACGTGTACGGAAAGATGTATATGTTTTTCCTGTCATATAGCATATTTCAAGTGCATGTATTACGCGTTTGGGATTCTTCAAGTCAACAATATTGTAATATTCAGGATCAAGAAGCTTTAACTCTGCACATAAACGTTCCAATCCCTCCTGTTCGTAACGTTCCAGCATTAACTGACGTGTATCATTGTCTACGGTAGGAATGTCGTCAATACCTTTGCATACGGCATCGACATACATCATTGATCCTCCTGTAAGTACTACTACGCTTTTTTCTTGGAATAATTCATTAAGCTTTTTCAGTACTTCACTTTCGTATTGTGCCGCACTATAGTAATCTGTCAGTTGCAGAGTTCCTACAAAATAATGTGGAACACGTGCTAACTGGTCGGGGGTAGGGGCTGCCGTCCCTATTTTCAGGTCGGCATAAAGCTGTCGTGAATCAGCTGAAATAATAGAGGTATGATATGCTTCGGCAATAGATAGACTTAAATCTGTTTTACCTATACCTGTAGGACCTATCAGTACAATGAGTGTTGGTTTATTCATATATTCTTTTAAAGCAACTAAAAAAAGGAGGAATAATCTCGTATCCGTTATTTGTCTTTCGAGATTTTCCTCCTTTTCGCGTAGATGAAAATAACAATTACAATATCTGTTAATTAATATTTGTCTTCATCGTAAGGATTGCTTCCTCCTTCCATATCAAAGCCTTCCGGATCGAAGTCTTCCATATCGAAATCTTGGTCACCATAGAAGTTCTCATCTAAATCGAGAGCAGTGTTTGTATTCATTTGCTCATCAAAATCAATGGTTTGTTTAGGTGGATTTCCTTCTTTGCGTGAGCAAGTTGCATGTTGTAAATCCTTTCCTGTAATAATTTCGGAAAGTTCTATAAAGAAAACACGTTCAGCAAGCGGATCGAATACATAAAGTAATTTCTGTTTTTCGTCTTCCAACAGCTCACTTAATGGAGTTTCCTTCATAACGAAAGTATCTTCTTCAGAGCTTCCGTTACCCATATCTTCTAAAGTAATTTCAATTTCTTTTTCCCAGTCATCATCGCAGATGAAAAAAGAAGTCATCTGATCGTCTTTATAACCGGTACATTTTAATATAGCTTCGTGTAAATCGTAAAAAGAAGCTTCTGAGTCGATTTTTATCTCTCTCAAGAAATCATCGACTTCATCGGATATGATTCTGAATTTATATACCATTGTTCTTTACTGTTTAATATTCGTTGATGTTGTAAAGATATAAAATTTTCTTTATCGGATAATTCCTCTTTCCGAATTTTCAATAAAAGAAACGATATATTCAATTTCCGGAGTCATAGTAATCTCTTCACGAATTTGCTGCAAAGCATCACTAACATTTTTTCCGCTGTTGTAAATAATGCGATATGTATTATGGATGTTTTCAATTAATTCGTTTGAAAATCCTCTACGACGTAATCCGATAATGTTAATTCCGCTATATGCAATCGGTTCGCGACCGGCAATGATATAAGGAGGAATATCTTTACTGAAACGGCATCCTCCCTGAATCATAACATAACCTCCTACTCGGCAGAACTGATGCATCAAAACATTGGCACTGACAATTGCATTATCATCGATGATAACTTCGCCTGCCATTTTTGTAGAGTTTCCTATAATACATCCGCTTCCGACAATTGTATCGTGAGCAACATGTACTCCTTCCATCAGCAGATTATTGTTGCCTACTATTGTTTTTCCTTTTGCAGCTGTTCCTCTGTTTATTGTTACATTCTCACGGATGGTATTATTGTCACCGATTTCTGCGGTTGTTTCCTCTCCACGAAACTTTAAATCTTGTGGAATCGCTCCGATGACTGCTCCTGGGAAAATGCGATTATTATTTCCAATACGTGAACCATATAAAATGTTTACGTTGGGCATAATTGTATTATTGTCGCCTATCACTACATTCTTGTCAATAAATACAAAGGGACCTATTTCGACATTTTCTCCTATTTTAGCTTCTGGATGTATGTATGCTAATGGGCTAATCATATTTTTTATAAGAAGTATTAAGTATTAAGAGTATAAATTGCAGGGATGAAGAATTCAGTCTAAATGTATTAGATAGAATTCTTCATCCTTGTTTATGTATCGTTTTTATTTGTTTTTCACTATTTGTGCCATGAATTCAGCTTCGCAGACAATTTTTTCGCCAACAAAGATATAGCCTTTCATAGTAGAAATTCCTCGGCGGATAGGTGCCATTAATTCTACACGGAATATTAACGTGTCACCCGGAACAACTTTCTGCCGGAACTTAACATTGTCTATTTTCAAGAAATAAGTAGAATATTTTTCCGGATCATCCAAAGAGTTCAATACCAGCAATCCTCCGACTTGTGCCATTGCTTCTATTTGAAGCACACCTGGCATGACCGGTTCGTTAGGGAAATGGCCAACGAAGAACGGTTCGTTGGATGTTACATTTTTTATACCAACGATATGGTTTGCTCCAATGGCAATAACTTTATCTACTAATTGGAATGGATAACGGTGAGGAAGTAATTCGCGAATGCGGTTTACATCCATGATTGGTGCTTCGTTGCAATTATATACAGGTGCTTGAATTTCATGCAAACGAATTTCCTTGCGTATCTGACGGGCAAACTTGTTATTGATTGTATGTCCCGGACGGGTAGCAATGATTCGTCCTTTAATAGGTTTTCCAATTAATGCCAAGTCACCAATAATATCAAGAAGCTTATGACGTGCAGGTTCGTTAGGCCATACTAATGGAATATGGTTGATATATCCCAATTGGCTTGCATCCATATGAGGTACTCCCATTACATCTGCCAGCTTATCGAAGTTCTCTTGTGTCATTTGCTTTTCGTAAATGACAATTGCATTATCCAGATCGCCTCCTTTGATCAGACCAGCATTAAGCAATGGTTCGATTTCTCGAACAAAAACAAAAGTACGTGCCGATGCTACTTCTGCTGGAAAATCTTCCATATTCTCTAAAGTAGCATATTGGTTGGTAAGTATTTTTGAGTCGTATGAAATTAGTGTATTGACACTAAATTTATCATCTGGAAGTACGGTAATGGATGAACCGGTAGCTTCATCACGGAACTCAATCTTAGACTTGATTATATAAAAATCTTTCGGCGCATTTTGTTCTTCAATGCCAACTCGTTTGATACATTCTACATATGCTTTGGCACTTCCGTCCAGAATTGGGAATTCCGGACCGTTAACCTGAATCAAGCAATTGTCTATGCCAGCTGCATAAAGTGCGGCCATGGCATGTTCTACGGTACTTACTTTTACCCCGTTTTTCACCAAGACTGTACCGCGGGTTGTATCAACTACATTTTCAGCTACTGCATCAATGATGGGCTGATCATCTAGATCTATTCGCTGAATTTTATACCCGTGATGTTCTGGGGCAGGATTGAATGTAACTGTCAGTTTGACTCCTGTGTGAAGTCCTTTGCCATTCAGTGAAAAGCTGCCTTTTAAAGTTTGTTGTTTCAACATGGGTTTATTTATTAAGTTGTTTTTTTAGTTCTTCAATTTCCTTTTGTAATCGGTTTAGTTCAGTGTACATCTCTGGGAGTTTCTTGAATATTGCAGATGAGCGAGCAAATTGCTTCGGTTCAATAGCTGGATATCCCATTAAAGTACTTCCAGATTTTGTGTTACCCGGTATTCCAGACTGTGCTCCAACGTTTACATGGTCACCTACTTTTATGTGTCCGGCAACTCCAACTTGTCCTCCGAACATACACCATTCTCCTATTTTTGCAGATCCGGCAACTCCAACTTGTGATGCCATCACGGTATGGCTGCCGACTTCTACATTATGTGCTAATTGGATTAAATTGTCGAGCTTTGCTCCTTTATGTACAACTGTTGCTCCCATCGTAGCACGGTCTACACATGTATTAGCTCCAATTTCTACATTATCTTCGATGATAGTGATACCTATTTGGGGGATTTTTTCATAACCTTCAGGTGATGGTGCAAAACCAAATCCGTCAGCTCCGATAACCGCCCCGGCATGTATAATGCAATTGTTCCCTACGCGACAGTCATGATATACTGTTACTTGAGGATATAAAATAGAGTTTTCTCCAACTCGGGCATGTGCTCCAACTGTTACTTGCGGATGTATATAGGTATTATCTCCAATTTCAGCTCCGTCTTCTATACAAGCAAAAGGACCTATATAAACATTCTGGCCAATTTTTGCACTAGGTGAAATTGAAGCCAATGGATCGATGCCAGTTTTTTTCGGTTTGCTCATTTCATATAAGTTCATCAGCTTTGCCAGACTTTCGTAGGCATTCTCTACTTTAATCAGAGTTGCTTTTACCTCATGTTCAGGTGTGAAATCTTTATTGACCAATACAATGGACGATTGAGTCTCATATATGAAATGCGTATATTTAGGATTTGATAAGAAAGATAATGCACCTGGGATACCTTCTTCTATTTTAGCAAAAGTGTGTACAGTGGCATTTTCATCTCCCACAATTGTTCCTTGGATATATTCTGCAATTTGCTTGGCTGAAAACTCCATAATTGATGTTTTTGTTCTTTTTTTACTTTAATAGTTTGAGTTTTGGAATGTCTTTAAAACTACATCCACGTTGTTAATTATGCAAATTACGTATTTTTTTTTTATATATCCGTGTAAAATGTAAATTATTTATCTGTATCCTATCGGAAAAGTGTTCTTTTTCTCTGATTTATAAAATGAAATACTGCCTTCCATGTATAAAAACGAAAGACAGTATTTTAGATTGATTTAACAAATTCTCCTGATCTAGTAGCAGGAAGTTATTCTTTGGGAAAGATCTTATTATAAGATAGCTTTCAGTAATTCACTCATTTGTTGCTGTACTTTATGAGCCTCTTCTCCTGCTACTTTTGCAAAGTTTTCAGTTTTATCTGCATAGATAATAGCTCGGCTGGAGTTGACAATCAGACCACATTCTTTGGTCATTCCGTACTTACATACTTCTTCGAGTGAGCCTCCTTGTGCACCGATTCCCGGAACCAATAAAAAATGATTAGGAACAATCTTACGAATATCTTCGAACATACGTCCTTGAGTGGCTCCAACAACATACATCATGTTTTGGTCATTAGCCCATTCTTGAGATTTACGAAGAACCTTTTCGAAAAGACGTTCACCTTCCGGATCGGCAGTCAACTGAAAATCGTGTGAACCTTTGTTAGATGTGAGTGCAAGCAAAATAACCCATTTACCTTCATAAGTGAGGAATGGAGTCACGCTGTCTTCTCCCATGTAAGGAGCTACAGTTACAGAATCGATGTTAAGCTCTTCGAAGAATGTGCGAGCATACATGGCAGAAGTATTACCTATATCTCCTCGTTTTGCATCAGCAATGATGAACTGGTCAGGATAATTTTTCTTAATGTATTCTACAGTCTTTTCGAATGCGATCCATCCTTTTACTCCCATACTTTCATAGAAAGCCAGATTGGGTTTATAAGCAATACAGTAAGGAGCTGTAGCATCAATAATAGCTTTGTTGAAAGAGAAAATAGGATCTTCCTCTTTTAACAGATGTTCTGGTATCTTTTTGATATCAGTGTCCAGTCCTACACACAAAAAAGATTTTTTGTTTTTAATGTTTTCAAATAATTGCTGTTTGTTCATATCTATAGGGTTTTAAATTATTTGCTGAATAAATAACCGTTTATACTTACTTGTATATGTTTTTTGTTGTTTTCTGTGGTATTCTCAACCGAAAATTCGGTGAGGTAAAATATTTTTCTATTTGAGTTGCATTTCAATTCAGCCGGAGGCATTTCTCCATATTTATATTGGTTAAGCTTCTCAAGGGTTTGGTAGCTTATGTACACAGTGTCGTTCTCTTGTTGTAACGGTATGGCCAATATTTGTTTTTCGCATTCGTCATTAGTTGAAACGTAGTATTGGTTCACGTATTGTAATTTATCATATCCGTCAGGGATGTTTATAAAAGCTTCTGAGGCTGACTTTCCAGAATAGGAAGTTGTACCTTGAGTCTCGCCTTCATTTTTGAACTCTGTACGGAGCATATATAATGAAACGTTTTCATCAATCCATTGTGCTATGCTTTCTTTACCAAACCATTCGTAAAGATAAATAATTTTTTCGTTAATAGATTGTGCTTTTGCAGAAGAAAAATTCTTTAGCCATTGTGTATACTCTTCATGAGAAAAAGGAAGTTTTTTCTGTTGAGTATTCTGAATCTCCTTATTAATTTCGTTTTGAATGGTCTTTTGTGTAATACTTGAGTAATTGACCGGTAGAATTGAAGTCAACAGAAAAATTATAGAAAAAGAAACAGGAATCCAATTGATTCTTTTGGCCTTAATCAGAATCAGAGTTATGCATACAAAGTAGCACCAGACGTTGAGTGTGATTAAATACAGGCGGTTGATTGTCACTCCATAATCATTAAATCGCCGGATAATGCCTATAGTCATTAAGCAAAGCAGAGGCAATACAAATGCAGGAAGCCAGCGGGCTATTAATTCATCCATGCGCTTGCCATGTGCCATTCGAGTTGGATATAATCCGAATTCAATGGCAATACATCCAGTCATTAATGCAATGACCAGCCATGAAACCCATCCGATCGGAAGTTCCCAACTGGCTAGAATACGTAGCGCATAAATGTAAAGTACAATCAGATATCCTCCCGTAAGAGGAAGGAATAAATAATGAATTACATTATTTAAGAATGAATGTAATAAAGGGAATGTGTTATGTTTCTCTTGTCTGGAAGGTAATAGTCCTAGGAATAATAATAGAGGCAAACATACATTACATATGATAACGATATATAAATAATATCGGGTATCGATGTCTATGTTGAATAGTTTATGCAATGACAATACCAAAAGACTGATTCCGCAGCTCATCACACATCCTATCAAATTGGCTGTAATGCATGATGTAATACTTGATACTGCGAAATTCCAGCTCGGTATATCATTTTTCTCTTTTAGAAAAGAGAGAAAAAAGATAGAAAGCCCTATGGCTAGAAGCCCTGCTCCATGAGCAATTCCTATTTCAGTGAAAGACTTCTCATAAGAATAGGAGTATAAATAAAATGCATCGGCTATCAGGAGTGCATGTGCTCCTGTTTGAATAATACTTTTCTTTATCAAACTTTTGATTTCCTCACACCATAAATGCAGAGAAAGAGAAAGTAAGGTTCCTACCGATAGGTAGTATCCTAGTATCCAGTAAAATTTCTTGTTCTCCGGCTGATCAGCTGCTACTAAATAACAGAGATAACAGGTTAAAGATAAAATAAAGAATAAAGTAATGGGAAAACGCTTCAGATTAATCTGGAGCGCCCCATTGAAGGTCTGAATTGTTTTTTGTAACCAGTGCCTTAGCATTTTAGTGAAAAATCAGCTATTACAACTCACTTTCTTTCAATCGTTCTGCATTCTCTGCAACAATCAGATGGTCGATGCAATCTTGGATATCTCCATCCATGAAAGCTGCCAGATTGTATATCGTATAATTGATACGGTGATCGGTTATACGTCCTTGTGGATAATTGTATGTGCGGATTTTAGCAGAACGGTCTCCTGTGCTGACCATTGTTTTACGTTTAGATGCAATATCGTCGATATACTTTTGATGCTCTTTATCATAGATGAAAGTGCGCAAACGTGATAAGGCACGTTCCTTATTCTTAGGCTGGTCGCGGGTTTCTGTACACTCGATAAGAATTTCCTCCACTACACCGGTATTAGGATTTTTCCAATTATAGCGTAAGCGAACTCCTGATTCTACCTTGTTTACATTCTGACCACCAGCACCGCTGCTTCGGAATGTATCCCATTTTATTTCGCCTTCATTGATTTCTACATCGAACGGCTCTGCTTCGGGTAGTACAGCTACAGAAGCGGCTGATGTATGAACACGTCCCTGAGTTTCAGTAGCCGGTACACGCTGTACACGATGTACTCCTGATTCATATTTAAGAGTTCCGTAAACTTTATCTCCTGTTACCGAACAAATAATTTCCTTAAAACCTCCGGCAGCTCCTTCGTTTGCACTAGATACTTCCAGTTTCCAGCCTTTCGATTCGCAATATTTTGAGTACATACGGAATAAGTCCCCTGCGAAAATAGCGGCTTCATCTCCTCCTGTACCACCTCGTATTTCCAGAATAGCATTGCGATCATCTTGCGGATCAGCAGGAACCAGCAGAAGCTTAATCTCTTCTTCCAGTTGTGGAAGACGAGCTTCGCAAGCAGCTGCTTCTTCGCGAGCCATTTCTTTCATTTCTGGATCGTTCTCAGCCATCATCATTTTAGCCTCTTCTAATCCGTTGAGGCACTGCAGATACTCCTTGCGTGCCTGCATAAGATCTCCCAGTTCTTTATATTCTTTCGTCAGCTTTACATATCGTTTCTGGTCAGATATAACGTTCGGGTCGGTAATCAGGGTTGATACTTCTTCGAAGCGAGCTACTAATCCATCCAATTTTTCTAATATGGTATTGTTTTCTGCCATATTCCAAAGAGTGTTAGTTTATTAATTCTCTAATATATAAGTTGTTATTTTGCAAAACAAAAGCTTACCATAGTCTGCCATAAAATAATTGTTCCTGAATGAAATAGTCATCGAATAGATATTTTTGTTAAGATGGCTATTGTAGAACTTTATTATTTATGACTATGGTAAGCTTTCTTGTTAGTTAGTATTTGAATTCTCCAAATTCACTACGGATAATCAGCTCTTTATGATCGCTTTCTTCAATACGTCCGATTATCTGAGCATCGATGTTGAATGATTTGCTGATTTCGATAACCTGCTCAGCATGTTCCGGTGACAAATAAACTTCCAGGCGGTGTCCCATATTGAATACCTTATACATTTCATCCCAGTCGGTTCCACTTTGTTCTTTGATAGTGCGGAACAATGGAGGTACAGGGAAGAGATTGTCTTTGATTACGCGACAATTGTCTCCAACGAAATGCAATACTTTAGTTTGTGCACCGCCTGAGCAGTGAACCATACCATGAATTTGCGGACGAAGAGCATCCAGCAATTTTTTAACAACAGGCGCATAAGTACGGGTAGGAGAGAGAACCAGCTTTCCTGCATCCAGCGGAGAGCCTTCTACTGCATCTGTCAATTTCAAGTTGCCGCTGTAAACCAATTCTTCTGGAACTGCCTTGTCGTAGCTTTCCGGATACTTCTCTGCAAGGTATTTAGAGAAAACATCATGACGTGCACTTGTCAGGCCATTGCTACCCATACCGCCGTTATATTCTTTTTCATAAGTAGCCTGTCCGTACGAAGCCAGACCTACGATAACGTCTCCCGGACGGATATTTGCATTGTCAATTACATCAGCACGTTTCATGCGGCATGTCACTGTACTGTCGACAATAATAGTACGAACCAAGTCACCAACATCGGCAGTTTCACCTCCTGTAGCATAAACACCTACTCCCATTTCTCTCAATTCGGCAAGCAATTCGTCTGTTCCGTTGATGATAGCCGAAATCACTTCACCCGGAACCAGTAGTTTATTACGTCCGATAGTTGACGATACCAAGATATTGTCTACAGCTCCGACACACAACAAGTCGTCGATATTCATAATCAAGGCATCCTGTGCAATTCCTTTCCAAACAGACAAGTCACCAGTTTCTTTCCAGTATAAATAAGCCAAAGACGACTTAGTACCGGCTCCGTCAGCATGCATGATATTGCAATACTCCGGATCACCACCTAGAATATCAGGAATAATTTTACAAAAAGCCCTAGGGAAAATACCTTTGTCAATGTTTTTAATGGCATTATGCACATCTTCTTTCGATGCGGAAACACCGCGCTGCATGTATCGTTGATTGCTCATGAGATATTATTTGTTTGTTTTTGTTCAATTGAATGTGCAAAAGTACGGATTATTTTGTTTATGTCCTATCGTTTTTCTTGTTTTGTTACGTAGCTTGTCGTGAATGGCTGATTCATTTCCAGAGGCTGGCTTTCATTTCCATACCTGTCTACAGCTGTAACTGCCCAATATATCCGTTCTTGCCATGGAACTTCGGGACAGAAGATATACTGCGTAGAGTCAGTTCTTATTTCAATCAGGTTTGATGCCTGTGTGATATCTATCGGATAAGTATTCGAAGCATATATACGATAATATACCGGAACGGAGGAATTATCGGTAGATGCATTCCAGCTTAACTTTACTCCTTTATCCAACGGGATAAAGACGGGATTTGCCGGAACGGAAGGAGCTATGCTGTCTATCCATGTCATAGTAGGAATGGCAGCAGGTTGTGTGTAGAAATGCTCTTTCAGTTCATCGAACACTCCTTTTGTATTGTCAACCAAAAAACGATTGCGGAAGTAAGCCTGTCCGTCAAGTTTTATATTACGCAAAAAAGAGATTTGCCGTACCACTTCATCAAGCTGCCAGTTTTGTTCTTTGGGGTGGAGAAAATAAATACCTAACCCAGGAACAATCCATCGTCCGTTTTTATTTTCCTGCCAGTCGAGGGCAAACGGATAAAAATGATTTCCCTGAAAATACATCATCGGGAATAAAGCATCGTGTATTCCTTCTTTCAGCCATTGGAGTGCATCTTGGTAAACGACTTCATAGGCATTCCATCCCCTTGAGGGATAGCGTTTGGTATCGTTGTATTTTCCAACAGGAGAACTGCTTACCTTTACCCAGGGCTTTAGCGATTTTGTTTCTGTATAAATACGCCGCACAATGCGGGTGATATTATTTCTGCGCCATTGCTGTAAAGATTCTTTTTTGCCATATTTGCGATACGTACTCTGGTCGGGAAAGTCTGATGCCCGTTCCGGGTATCGGATATAGTCGAGATGAATACCGTCTATATCGTAGCGGGAAACAATTTCGCGCACAATACTTGCAAGATAATTATCTGTTTGAGGGTTTCCCGGGTCCAGATACCATGTCCCTTTATATAGCTTGCAGATGGAGGGCTGTTTTCGTGTTACAGATTTTTTACCTAAAAGCTTAACCTGTCGGGTATTTCCTATAGGGATGGTTACAATCCATGCATGCAGTTCCATACCTCTGCGGTGACATTCTTCTATGGCAAATTTCAGTGGATCGTAGTTGGGATTTCCTCCTTCGTGTCCGGTTAAGGATTCTGTAAACTGTTCTATGGCAGATGGATAAATGACATCTCCACGCAAACGGGTCTGAAACAATACGGTGTTGAAGTTTGCACGTTTCAGTGCGTCGAGTGTCTTACATAATTCTTGTTTCTGAAGTTCGATAGTTTTGGCTGATGTTGCTTTATGCGAAGGCCAGTCCAGTCCGCCCAATGTGGTGAGCCAGGTTGCCCGTATTTCATATTTGGGTTGAGCATATCCGGACAGGGGAATAATGAACCCCAAAATAACAATGTAAATAGTTATAAGTCTGTTGTACATAATTTCGTTTTTTAGTTTTGCAAAGATAGCAATATGTTCTTTTAAATTATTACTTTTGCGCTCACTTAAATACTTTTTATTATGATAACTTTTAGTATAGCTTTAATTCTGTTAGTAGTCGGTTATTGGATTTACGGAGGTTATGTCAATAAACTGTTTGCTCCCGACCCCAACCGTAAGACTCCGGCACTGACTATGACCGACGGGGTAGACTTTATACCTCTTCCTACATGGAAAATATTTATGATCCAGTTTTTGAATATTGCAGGTCTCGGACCAATTTTCGGTGCTATTATGGGGGCACAGTTTGGTACAGCCTCTTATCTTTGGATTGTTTTCGGAACTATATTTGCAGGCGCGGTACATGATTTCCTGGCCGGAACTCTGTCACTTCGAAATTCGGGCGAAAGTCTGCCACAGATTATAGGACGATATTTGGGAAGCGGAACCCGAAAGGTAGCCTGTGTCTTTACAGTTCTGTTGATGATATTGGTTGGAGCTGTGTTTGTTTCAGGACCGGCGGAATTATTGGCTGGTATGACTCCCGCTTCTCTTGATGTTTATTTTTGGGTTATCGTGATATTCCTTTATTATATATTGGCAACGATGATGCCGATTGATAAGATTATCGGTAAGATTTATCCATTGTTTGCCTTTGCTTTGCTTTTCATGGCTGTAGGAATTTTGGTTATGCTGTATGTAAAAAGTCCGGATTTGCCTGAAATGTGGAATGGATTTGGAACAAAATATGAACGGAATCCTATTTTCCCGATGATGTTTATTTCCATTGCCTGTGGAGCCATTAGTGGTTTTCATGCTACGCAATCTCCATTGATGGCACGATGCATCACTAATGAAAAGCATTGTCGTCCGATTTTTTATGGAGCAATGGTGACCGAAGGTATTGTTGCTTTGATTTGGGCTGCTGTGGCCACTTATTTTTTCCATGAAAACGGTATTGTTGATGAAGCAACTGGAGTTGCCTATTCGGGAGCGAAGGTAGCTACTGATATTTCGAAGGACTGGCTGGGAACCTTCGGAGGTATTTTGGCTATACTTGGTATTGTGGCTGCACCGATTACCAGTGGAGATACAGCATTGCGCTCTGCACGTCTGATTGTTGCTGATTTCTTTCATGTAGAGCAACGCAGTATTCGTCGTCGTTTGCTTATCTGCATACCTATATTCCTTGTGACTATTGCATTGCTGTTGTACAGCTTTGGCGATGCAGAGGGTTTTAAGATTATATGGCGATATTTTGCCTGGTGCAATCAGGCTTTGTCTGTTTTCACACTGTGGGCAATTACTGTATGGCTGGTACATGAAAAGAAAAACTATTGGGTAACGCTTATTCCTGCTCTTTTCATGACGGCAGTTTGTTCTACCTATATATTAATAGCTCCAGAAGGACTTGCCTTATCTGAAAGTATATCTTATCCTCTCGGTGCTGTTTGTGTGCTGATTGCAATAATCTGGTTTGCTGTCTGGTATAAGAAGGAGAAAAAACGTATTTAATTTTTTACTATATCCTTTGGTCAAAGGATAGCAGAGTCTTGCAGCTACTGATTAAGGATGATATGTCATCTCATATAGTCAGTTGCGGCAAGACTTTTTTCTTTATATAGGCAAGGCTTTTCTGACAGAGCTGGTGAATTGCTAAAAAGCCGTGGCAAAATATTATTTCATGGCGTTTTTTTGTTACTTTTGCGACAATCAATTCTTAAAATATATTTATGGTGAAGAAATTATTATTTGTATTTATTTTATTGATAAGTTGTATCAATGCACATGCTCAATTCGAAGAAGGAAAATGGTATCTGAATACTTCTCTTACCGGACTGAATCTCTCGCATAGCAAATACGAAGGAACTAACTTTGGTTTCCAGGTTGGTAGCGGAGCTTTTGTTGTCGACAACCTGATGGTGCTGGTTAATTTCAAGGGAGAGTATGTAGAACACGGTATGGATGAAACAAGTGTAGGAGCCGGAGCAAGATATTATTTGTCTAACTGTGGCCTGTATGGTGGATTAGGCCTGGCTTATAAACATTTGTCGAATAGTGTAAATCGTAAAGATCTTGTCTGTCTGACTCCGGAGCTGGGGTATGCATTTTTCCTGAATGGGACGATTACCGTAGAACCGGCTGTATATTATGACTTGAGTTTTTCGAACTGTTCGGAATACAGTAAGCTTGGTTTTAAGATAGGATTTGGTTTTTATTTCTGATTATATATCTAAATAGTGATGAAAAAAGTATTCATGTCACTCGCCTTGCTCGTTGGAGTTTCGGGGAGTGTATTTGCACAGAAAAAAGGGTTTGATTATAAGTTTTATGGTCAGGTACGTACAGATTTGTTCTATAATACCCGGTCTAATTCGGAAACTGTAGACGGATTGTTTTATATGTACCCGCTGGATGAAAATCTGGATCCGAACGGACACGATCTAAATGGAGTAGGTAATGGTAATTTTTATACGTTATATACTCGTCTGGGGGTAGATGTTACAGGCCCGATGTTGGGAAAAGCCAAGACCTCGGCTAAGGTAGAAGTTGATTTCCGTGGTTCGGGTACTACTTATTCGTTGTTCCGTATTCGTCATGTCTACTTTAATCTGGATTGGGGCAAATCAGCGCTTCTGGTAGGACAGACCTGGCATCCGTTGTATGGTGATGTCGCTCCTGAAATATTGAATTTGAATATGGGTGCACCTTACCAACCGTTTAGCCGTGCTCCTCAGATTCGCTATCGTTTTACTTCTAATAATTTTATGCTTACTGCTGCTGCTATCTGGCAGTCGCAGTACTTGTCAGTTGGTCCTAAAACTAATAAACCGGGAGAAACCTCTACCCAGAAAAGCCAGGAATTCATGAAAAAGAGCTGTGTTCCTGAATTTTATTTGGGGGTAGATTATAAACGTCCGGGACTGATAGCCGGAGCTGGATTGCATGTAAGTTCTATTACTCCTCGTACCCAATCGGAAACTGAAGACGCGGTTTATTTCGTAAATGAACGTGTAACAGGTATCTCCGGAGAGGCTCATGTGAAGTATACAAAGGAGAACTGGCTGGTATCTGCCAAAACTGTACTGGGAACTAATCTGACTCAGACAAGTACAGTGGGAGGATATGGAATAACCAGTATCGATGAGGTGACGGGAAAACAGCAGTACTCCCCGTTGCGTACATCTTCTACATGGGTGAATGTGGCTTATGGAAAGAAATGGCGTCCAGCTTTGTTCTTTGGTTATCTGAAAAATCTGGGTGCAACCAAAGAAGTTCCTTATGGTACATTAGGAACAGGAACAACGCTCGACCAGTTGTTTACCGGTACAGCTGAACTTACTTATAATATTCCTCACTGGAAATTCGGGGCGGAGTATTCACTCTGTAATGCCTGGTATGGCGATGAATTTGATGCGAAAGCAAAAGCAATAAACTCTCATTCTATACTCAATCATCGTATAGTGCTGGCAGCTCTGTTTCAGTTTTAAAAAAAGAACGTGAATTTTTATATAAAACGTCCTGATGTTTTTGAAAGAAATTGCTCAATTTTTTTAGAAACATCAGGATGTTTTTTTATGCCTGTGAACCTGTTTCCATGTAAACGTACTATTTTATATGGAAAGATATACATTCAGCCTGTATATTTGCGTCTGTACTATTTGAATAATGAACAACTATTAAAAACACGATGAAGAAAAAATTCTATTGTCTATGCATGGGGATGTTACTGGGTATATCTTCGGTTGAGGCTAAAGTGACACTTCCTTCCATTATTTCCGACAATATGGTTCTGCAGGCACAGACCAAAGTCTGTATATGGGGTAAGGCTACTCCAGGTGAAAATATTTCGGTTGCACCTTCCTGGAATGAAAAAAGCATTAGCACTACGGCTGGAAAAGACGGACGCTGGAGGGTATATATATCTACACCCAAAGCGTCAGACAATCACTCCCTGACAGTTAGAGGAGAAAATGTCATTACTATACGTAATGTATTGATCGGTGAAGTCTGGCTTTGTACAGGACAGTCTAACATGGAGTTTCCCGTAGCCCATGATCCGAAGGTGAAGTGGAAAACCGGTATGCTGGGTGAAGCGGAAGTAATGAAAGATGCAGATTATCCCGAAATACGTTTGTTTCATGTAGAGCATCAGCTGGCCCACGAAAAAGAACAGGATGACTGTACTGGTAAATGGGTTGTCTGTTCTCCCGAAAATATACGTGACTTTTCGGCTGTAGGGGTTGTATTTGGAAAGAAACTGCATAACGAACTGGGAGTTCCTGTCGGGTTGATTCAGTCTACGTGGGGAGGTACACATGCTGAATCGTGGACTTCTATGGAAGTAATGAAAGATGATACTTTATATAGTGATGTCCTTCAGCAGTTTGCTTTGAAGAATGTAAAACGTAATAAAGACTATTGTAAAGTACCTTCTACGCTTTGGAATGGAATGATAGCTCCTATTGCCGGATATACGGTAAAAGGAAACATCTGGTATCAGGGAGAATCCAATTCTATTCGCGCTGAAAAGTATCAGCAGGTTTTCACTAATATGATAAATTCCTGGCGTGAACGGTGGGGGCAATCAGACATGCCTTTCTATTTTATGCAGATAGCTCCTCATTACAGACAGCCGGCCGAGATTCGCGAAGCACAGTTGAAGACCTGGCGCGAGAGCGGACTGAAAAATGTTGGAATGGCTGTTGTGGTAGATGCTGCCGATTCGACGGATATTCATCCGCGTAACAAACGTGTGGCAGGCGAACGGCTGGCTGCATGGGCATTGGCAAAACAGTATGGGAAAAACGTGGCTTATTCAGGTCCTGTATATAAAAAGATGAATATTGACGGGAGCAGAGTGATATTGAGCTTTGATTATACCGAAGGTGGCTTGAAAACCCTTGATGGAGGTGATGTAAAAGGCTTTTTCATATCCGGAGAAGATGAACGTTTTTATCCGGCACAGGCTGTTATAAAAGGAAATAAGCTGGAGCTTACTTCAGACAAAGTAATGCATCCCGTTGCAGTGAGATATGGTTGGGGAACTTTTTTCCGGGTAAATCTTTGTAACGGAGCAGGTATACCTGCAGTTCCTTTCCGTACAGATTGCTTTGCTCCTGAAAAGGCTTCGCGGAAGTTTGCCGATTCAGAGATGCGCCGTTTCCCTCAGGCATGGCAACTGGATCATGGTAAACGTCTTTTCTTCGGGTATGCCCAGGGAGTAGGATGCTGTGCGATGCTTGACATGTGGAAAGCTACTGGTGATAAACGCTACTTCGATTATGTAGAAGAGTGGGGAGATACGATAATCAACGATAAAGGAGAAATATATAAGTATGATATGGCTACTTATAATCTCGATTTTATCAATCCGGGAAAGGTTTTATTCGATCTTTATCGTGAAACACGTGATGTTAAGTATAAGAAAGCGATGGACGTGCTGGTTAAGCAACTCGAACATCACCCTCGTACTTTAAAAGGTGGATTTTGGCATAAACTTGTCTATCAGCATCAGATGTGGCTGGATGGTTTGTATATGGCCTCTCCTTTTCTGGCTCAATACGGTGCGGAGTTCAATCGTCCGGATTTAATAGATGAGGCAGTGAAACAGTTCAGACTTTGTCATGAGTATACGTATGACGCTCGGACCGGATTGTATTATCATGCCTGGGATGAAAGTAAATCTCAACGTTGGGCTAATCCGGAAACGGGACATTCGCCTAATTTCTGGGGACGTAGCATTGGCTGGTGGTTTATGGCTCTTGTAGATGCTCTCGATTATATTCCTGAGAATCATCCGGGGCGGGCAGATATGATCGGTTGGATTCAGGGACTTGCTGAAATGCTTCCAAAGTATCAGGACAAGAATGGCTTGTGGTATCAGGTTATTGATCAGCCTAAACGGGAAGGCAATTTTCCAGAAGCTTCTGTAACGAGTCAGTGTATGTATGCATATGCCAAGGCGGTAAATAAGGGATATATTGACAAAAAGTATCGGGCGGTCGCAGAAAAGGCTTTTAAAGGGTTGAATGACAAATTGATGCGTGAAAATGCGGATGGTACTTTAACCTTGACTCGCTGCTGTCAGGTAGGAGGCTTGGGAGGTAATCCTTACCGTGACGGAAGTTTTGAATATTATATAGGAGAAAAAATGCGTGATAACGACGCAAAGGCAACCGGCCCTTATATCATGGGATGTTTGCAATTAGGATATTAAAAGAATGAGTGAAAAATGAAAAAAGTAATTGTATTTTTATCTTGTGTATGGCTGGCTGTGAATGTGTTGTTGGCAGAGGAACCATATAAATATGAGTATCTTTATAAAGATTTACCGTTTGAGATGCCTCGTGTTAAGGCTCCGGTTTTTCCGGATAATGAGGTTAACCTGAAAGGTTTTGGGGCTGTTGGCGACGGTATGCATCTTTGTACTGAAGCATTTGCCAAGGCTATTGATGCTTTGGATAAAAAAGGAGGTGGAAAATTAACAGTTCCGGCTGGTGTATGGTTTACTGGTCCGATTGTTTTGAAAAGCAATATCAATTTGCACATAGAAAAAGGAGCTATTGTTTTGTTTTCTCCAGATGTCGATTTATATCCGTTGGTAGAAACGGTATTCGAAGGTTTGGATACCCGACGCTGCCAGTCGCCGATATCGGGTCGTAATCTGGTGAATGTAGCCATAACAGGTCAAGGAGCGATTGACGGGAACGGTCATTACTGGCGTCCTTTAAAGAAACAGAAAGTAACAGAGGGGCAATGGAAAGCGGCTACTTCCCGAGGAGGAGTATATAAGCGTCCCGATTACTGGTTCCCTTATCCTGAAACATTGAAAGGAGATACTATCAGTAACATGAATGTACCTCAGAATCTGAAGACAGAAGAAGAGTGGCAAAGTGTACGCCATTTCCTTCGTCCAGTGATGGTTAGCTTCATAGGATGTAAAAATGTATGGCTGGAGGGAGTAATTTTTCAGAATTCCCCGGCATGGAATCTTCATCCGCTTATGTGCGAGAATGTCTTGATTGAGAATATAGAAGTACGTAATCCGAGCTACGCTCAGAATGGTGATGGGCTTGATTTGGAATCATGTAAAAATGCTTTAATCGTAAATTCTTCGTTTGATGTGGGTGATGACGGTATTTGTCTGAAGAGCGGGAAAGATGAAGACGGACGTCGTCGTGCTCGTGCTTGTGAGAATGTAATAGTGGACGGATGTACGGTATACAAAGGACATGGAGGTTTTGTAGTAGGAAGCGAGATGAGTGGAGGTGTACGTAACATCTCTGTCAGCAACTGTCAGTTTTTAGGAACAGATGTTGGACTTCGTTTTAAGAGTAAACGAGGTCGCGGTGGAGTCGTAGAGAATATATGGATCCGTAATATTTCGATGATTGATATTCCGACCGAACCAGTAACCTTTAATCTTTATTATGGAGGCAAATCAGCTGTTGAAGTTCTGGAAAGCGGTGAAGTCGTTCCTGTAAAAGTTGCTCCAATGCCGGTAGATGAAACAACTCCCTGTTTCCGGAATATCCATATTGAACATCTGACCTGTTCAAATGCACGCCGGGCTATGTATTTTAATGGAATACCCGAGATGCCTATAGATGGTATTACATTGAAACATATACGTATCAGTGCAAAGAAAGATGCTGAATTTTATTATTGCAAGAATATTCATAAAGAAGATGTAAAGATAGAATTGTTGGTAAAATAGAGATAATATTAAATCTTGTTTTCGAGCCTGAAGATGCCGTGAGGCATTTTCAGGCTTTTTCTTTTGAAAGATCTATAGTTTGTTGATTTTTATCTTGTTTGTTTACTAATTTTTACATGTGAATAGATTAAGGACCTATTTCTTAAGTCCAAATGTATTATGTGAAATAGGATAAATTCGTTTTTATACTTGGTTTCATGTTGTTATGTAGATATTATATTGAATATTAGTTACATGTACAATTTTATAGGTAAACGTACAATTTTATATGCATAAATTATGTGGATTTCATAGCTTTGCAATGTTTAAAAAATCAATTAATAATTAATTTATGTATTACTAATCAACTATGAGAAGCGTACAAAAAAATCTCTACTTATTAATTATTTTGTTAATAAGTTTTCCTTTGAATGTTCTTGCTCAGAACAAAACAATTACTGGTACAGTAAGGGATGCGAATGATGTAGTCATCGGAGCTTCTGTAACAGTAAAAGGACAATCTTCTGTTGGTACTATTACGGATATGGATGGAAATTACACATTGTCTATTCCGGCATCGGCGAAAGAACTGACTTTCTCTTATATTGGTTACGAGACACAAACTGTAGCAATAAAGGGACGTACACAGATTAATGTGACATTGAAAGAAAGCAGTCAAATGCTGGAAGAAGTTGTTGCAATTGGTTATGCTAAAGTTAAACGTAAAGATTTGACCGGCTCTTCTGTTTCAGTTGGTGCGAATGATTTGAAGATGTCACCTGTTAGTACGGCTGCGCAAGCTTTAGCTGGTAAAGCTGCGGGTGTGAATATTGTTCAGCAGAGTGGAGCTCCAGGTTCTGAAATTAATATTACAGTTCGTGGTGGAACATCTATAACTCAAGGAACACAACCTTTATATATTGTTGATGGTTTCCAGATGGAAAATGGTTTGCAGAATGTCGATATTAATGATATCGAAAGCATTGATGTTATGAAAGATGCTTCTGCAACGGCTATTTATGGAGCACGCGGTTCTAATGGTGTTATTTTGATTACTACTAAATCTGGTAAATCTGGTAAGACTGAGGTTTCTTACAATGGTTTCGTAAGCTTTGATCATCTTGGAAAAAAATTAGATCTGCTGGGAGTTGAGGATTATGTGAAATATCAGTATGAATTCCAGTTATTGAGAAGCAATCAGAGCAGCTTTGCTAATTTGTTTGGCGGCAATATTAATGATGCTGATTTTTATACTGGAGCATATAGTCGTATTCATGATAATTATGGAAGTCGTGAAGGCATTGACTGGCAGGATGAAGTTTTTGGCTCTACTGGTATTACACAAAATCATAATGTTAATATCACTGGTGGTACTGAAAAAACAAAATACATGATTAGCTATAATTATACAGATGAAGATGGTATTATGGCAAAGCATGGTTATCAGAAAAATAGTATTCGTGCTAAAGTGAATCATGAATTATGGAAGGGAGTTCGTTTTGATTTTTCTTCTAGCCTTCAGATGACTAAAGTTGAAGGTGGAGGTAGTTTAGGTGGTAAACTGAAGCAAACTATTTTGCAGCCGGTTACAGGTGGTGTACAGTTTACTAACGAACAGATGCTTAGCCAAGATTTGTCGGATGCATATTCTGATATGCCAGGAGCAGATAATTATGATATTAATAACCCTTTGCTGGATAATGAAGCAATTGATCAGGAAAAATACACTCGTTTTGCTACTGTAAATGCTGGTATCGAAATTGATATCATAAAGAATTTGACTTGGCGTACTGCAGCCAGCTATATGTGGCAGCAGGTGCGGGAAGATTATTGGGATAATGGTTCTACTCGTCAGGCTGATGCTAATCAGAGTCCTTATGGTTACGGCTATCGTAATAATGATGAAAAATATTCATGGCAGGTAACCAATACATTAAACTATGCCTTCGACTTAGATGACCATGCTCATGATTTTAATATATTGTTAGGTCAGGAAACTTGGTATACAGAATCAATGAATTTGGATAATGAATACCGTAAATTTACAGATGGTAATTTTGGACTGAATGATGTGAGCATGGGTGAACCTTATACATGGAAGTCTGGTAAGAGTCGTGAAGGTTTGGTATCTGTATTTGGTCGTCTTTCTTATAACTTTAAGGAACGTTATTTGTTTACTGGAACATTACGTGCTGATGGCTCTTCCAAATTCGCAAAAGGAAATCAGTGGGGAATTTTCCCTTCTGCATCTGCTGCATGGCGTATTTCTGAAGAAGCTTTCTTAGAAGATGTTGATTTTCTGGATAACTTGAAGCTTCGTGTTGGTTATGGTACAGCTGGTAATAATAATATCGATAATAACATGTATGCTACAAGCTATGGATCTGGACATTATGGTATTAATGGAAGTGATTACATTACTTATGTACCGGGATCTACACTTGGTAATTCTAACTTGAAATGGGAAAAAACAACAACTACAAATGTTGGTTTGGATATATCGGTATTAGGAAGCCGCGTAAATCTGTCAGTTGATTTCTATAATAATGAATCTTCAAATCTTTTGATTAAGAATAAGATTCCAACTTCAACAGGTTATAGTGACCAGTATCAGAATATTGGTGCTATCCGTAACCGTGGTGTAGAATTGGTATTGAATACAACTAATATTCGTACGAAAGATTTTACTTGGAATACTGATTTTAATATCGCTTTCAACCGTTCTAAAGTACTTGAACTTTACGGTAATAAAGAAACTAATTACTTTATCCAAGATTATGAAAGTCGCATGGGATACAAGATAGAAGTTGGTAAACCATTGGGACAGTTCTATGGATTAGTATATGATGGAATTTATACAACAGATGATTTTGTTCAACAGCCAGATGGAACCTATATGTTAAAAGACGGCGTTCCATCATTGAAAGGATTTGATCGTTCACAAGTAAAACCTGGTGATGCTAAATATGTTCCACAAACAGGTGAAGTAGATGAAAATGGGAATCCTGTATGGTCTACAAACGACCGTACTGTGATAGGTAGCGCTGCACCTAAGTTTACTGGTGGTATGAATAATACATTCAGATACAAAGGTTTTGATTTATCTGTATTTATGAATTTCTCATTTGGTAATGATGTCTTCAATATGAGTACTCAGCGCTTTATCGGTCCTTATCTGTCAAATCAGAACTCTTTGGCGATAATGAATAATCGTTTCACATTGATTGATCCGGCTACAGGTAAAGAAGCTACTGATTTGGTGCGTTTGGCTGAATTGAATCCTGGACAATATGGTGATGACATTATGTGGAATATTTCTCAGAATAATAAAACAGCTATCAGTGATCATAGCAGTTATTATATTGAGGATGGTTCTTACTTACGTTTTAGTACGATTACTTTAGGTTATACATTCCCTAAAGCTTGGATTCAGAATTTGAAATTAAATAATGCAAGAGTTTATTGCACACTGAATAATATTGCTACAATTACAGGATATAGCGGTTATGATCCTGAAGTTTCTGCTGAAGGTGGTGCATTGACTCCGGGTATTGATAATTCTTCTTATCCACGTTCTAAGAGCTGGGTTGTTGGCGTAAATTTAACATTCTAATAGCATTTTATAAATATGAAAAAGATAATAAATATTGTAGGCGTATCGGCACTATTATTTACATGCGCTTCGTGTCAAGACTGGTTGGATATGCCTTCAGAATCAAAGGCTGATAGTTCTTCTGTTTTCGAAACAGTTGGTCGTGCAGAAATGGCCGTTGTTGGTGCATATCCTAATATTCATACTCAGGAACTGGGATATCAGTTGTTGGAAGGTACAGATGAGGCTAGTTCTTCGGAAACAAACTCCAAATACAATGTTTCTAATTATGACTATACTTCGACTTCTTCTATGTTGAGTTCTACCTATACAAACATGTATAAGGCTATTGAATATGTGAATGTCTGCATAAAGAATATTCCTTCGATGAAAGTTGCTGAGAGTGAGCAGAAAAAATTAAATTCTTTATTGGGAGAAGCTTTGGCTATTCGTGCATATGCATATTGGAATATTGTACGTTTTTATGGTGATGTTCCGTATACTGATATTCCAACATCCGATTTGACTACTTTCTCTTCTTCTCGTGTAAGCCGTGATACAATTTACGATCATTGTGTCAGAGATTTGCAACAAGCTATCGATTTACTACCTTGGCAAAGTGAAGGAATGGTTTCAACTCCTGAACGTTTTACAAAGAATTCTGCTTATGGTATTTTAGCTCGTGTCGCTTTGTATGCTGCTGGATATTCTTTGCGCTGGGATTTGAGTACTGTTCCGTATAATGCTTCTACAGTTCGCATTGCACAACGTGAAGATAAAGCTCGTATCCATGAATTGTATCAAATAGCAGCAGATGCATGTAAAGCTGTTATTACTCAAAAAGAAAATGGACTTTTAGATAATTATGATGAGGTCTTTCGTGATTTGTGTACGAAACAGTACAATGAAGAAACCATGTTGGAATATGGATGGTATGGAGCAAATTCTTCGGATGTTCGTACTGGTTATGTAAATGGTATTCCGACGAATGGTTCTGGAGGTACGTTTGGTAAAGGCGGTGCACAAATGATAACAATGCCTACATTCTATTTTGAATTTGATGAAGGTGACCAGCGTCGCGATGTTTCAATCTGTAATTATGGTTTGTACACAGACGGTACATATCAGATGAATACATATATAGGATCAGGAGTTGGTAAATACCGCATTAACTGGTGTAAGAGCAGAGGTACTTCCGACAGTCGTCGTGATATAAACTTCCCGCTGTTGCGTTATTCTGATGTGTTGTTGATGTATGCGGAAGCTTTAAACGAGTTAAATAATGGTCCTACATCGGATGCTATTGATGCGTTTAAGCAGGTACGTATGCGTGCTTTCAAATATGATGAAAGTAAGATAGGAACAATACCATCTGACTATGAAGGATTTAAAAATGCAATAATTCAGGAACGCAAATTGGAACTTTCTCATGAGTCTCTTCGTAAAACAGATTTGACACGCTGGGGCATCTTGTATGAACATCTTACTGCCGAAAAAGAAAAATTGTATCAGTTGGCAAATCGTGAAGGTAAATATGCTAATGTAGATGTATATCGTGCTTACAAAGGTGGTATGGCAGTTTATCAGGACCCGACTATTGCATTGCCATATATTTCAATTAAAGAAAGTGATTTTGTAACTATGGGACTAACTGCTGATGAAATAGCTAAACTGAATATTTTGAATGATAATGTAAATGGAGGTTTCTTGGAAAAAGAATTTTACGAGGATGAAGCAGGTAATGTTTATTTCTCTGAAAATTCAGCTCCAGCTGGAACTAAGTTGACTCCAGTTACTTATACTATCTTGAATATGTTTGGCTGCCATACTATTAAGAGCAAAGGTGGTTTGTATGTTGATTCTAGTGAGTATGAAGATAATACATTTATAACCAGAATGTTCTATGGATTACAGAAAAATATGGTTGAAATATTACCTTTCAGTACAACAAGTATTATTGATGTGAATCCTGGATTGGCAGGTCAGCAGCATCCATGTTATTAATCTTGTAAAATAAGAAATGAAAAGGCAGGATTGGAGATATATCCCTAATCTTGCCTTTTTTAATATTGTTTCTGATTAGCTATATGTTTATAGATATGTTTTTTAAAAGAATTGGGTTCCTATACATTCTATTGGGGATGTTTAGCTATGTTCAAGCACAGCACCTGGCTTTCCCCGAAGCAGAAGGTTATGGAAAATATACGGTAGGAGGAAGAGGTGGAAAAGTGATAAAAGTCACTAATCTGAATGATTCCGGTAAAGGCAGTTTTCGGGAAGCTGTAGAGCAGAGCGGGGCTAGAATTGTTGTTTTCGATGTAGATGGTACGATTGAATTGAAAACTCCTCTACGTATCAATCATGATAGTATTACGATTGCCGGTCAGACCGCACCGGGAGATGGGATTTGTCTAAAAGATAATCCTTTAATTGTGAATGCAAGCGAAGTAATCATACGCTATATTCGTGTCAGGGTAGGTGATAAATATAAAACTGACACCGACGGTATAGGTGGAGGACGTTACGGGCAGCATCATGTTATTCTGGATCATCTGACCTCCAGTTGGTCGATTGATGAATGTTTGTCGATTTATAAGACTAAGAACCTGACGGTACAGTGGTGCATGATTAACCAGAGTCTTACATGTTCTGTTCATACCAAAGGATGTCATGGCTTTGGAGGTATATGGGGTGGCTATAAAGCGACATTTCATCACAATTTATTGGCAAATCATTCTAGTCGTAATCCGAGATTTTCATCGGTTGATAGCACGAAAATGGTAGATTTCCGTAATAATGTTGTCTTTAACTGGGGATTTAAGGCGGCTTATGGAGGCGGACGTTATGGTGAAATTAATATGGTAGCCAACTATTATAAACCGGGGCCTGGTACTCAATGTCCTTATAAACTGTTGGATGTAGCTGAAGACGGTACTGGAAGATATTATATAAGTGGTAATATATTAGAAGGGAATGTGGCAGTTTCTCAAGACAACAGAAAAGGTGTTTTTGGTAAAGATTCGCTTGCTTGTCTGGTTAGTCTTCCTTTTGCATACGAGACTATTCAGGAGGATACACCTCAGGAAGCATATCGTAGAGTATTGGAACAAGCTGGTTGCAGCCTGGTACGTGACAGTTATGACAGCGAAATAGTGAGTCAGATAAAACGAGGTATTTCACTATATGGAAAGAATGGCTTTATTGACACACCCGCTCAAGCAGGAGGCTGGCCTGAATTGAGAAAAGGTACTCCTCTACAGGATAGTGATGGCGACGGTATGCCTGATAAGTGGGAAAAAGAGCATAAATTAAATCCGCAGGATGCTGGTGATGCTTCATCTTTTACGATTTGCAAATATTACACTAATATTGAACTGTATATTAATGGCTTGGTGAAATACTAACTAATCTGAATGGATTTTTTATTTAAATGAGTATGATATTCGTGCATTTGTATATTTTTCTAGTAGAATGTACATTATTCTATGTAGGATTTTGTTTAGATGTTTTATATTCGCAATGTACATAAATATGCTATTATTCAAGGTTCTACATTAACTTAAAGAAATAAAATTAAGAATACATGAAAAAACTGATTTATTCACTTGCTGCCCTGACTTTAGCAGCGTGCAGCGCTGAAAAACAAGAACCTATCGACCGTCATGCGTTGGTTACCCGCAACAATCCCTCTGTGACGGCTGTAGATTCATTGGCATCTTTGTCTGTTGGTAATGGAGAGTTTGCTTTTACAACGGATATTACCGGACTACAAACATTTCCCGACGTATATAAAAATGGTGTACCTTTAGGAACACAGAGTCAGTGGGGCTGGCATAGTTTTGCTAACCCTGATGGATATAAGCCGGAGGATGCCTGGAGAGAATACGATTTTGGCCGTGGACATAAAGAGATATATTCTTGTCAATTTAAAGAAGAAGGACGTCAACGTGAGGCATCCAATTGGCTTCGTGTTAATCCTCACCGTTTGCATTTGGGAATTGTGGGATTGGAACTGGAAGAGGGTGTTACGGCTTCTCAGTTGCAGAATATCCAGCATAAACTGGATATGTGGAATGGAGAGGTGAGCAGTAGTTTCAGTATTTCGGACGTTCCGTACTATGTGCAGACTGTTTGTCATCCGGAATATGATATGATTGCTGCCCGTGTTTCATCTCAGTCACACCCTGGAATAAAATTCCATTTCCCTTATCCTACAGGGGGGCATTGTGATGATGCGTGTAACTGGAATGCAAACGATAAACATACTACTACTCTTGTCAGTCAAGACGAGCAGTCGGCTGTACTGAAGCGTGAACTTGATGCTACAACTTACTATGTAACTATCCGTTGGGAAGGAAAAGCTACATTGGCAGAGAAGAGTAAAAACTATTTTGTATTGACACCTGCAGATACTGTTCTGGCCTTTACTTGTCAGTTTACTCCGGAGGAATCCAAGACTCCTGCTGTTACATTTGCTGAAGCGGAGAAGGCTTCGTCCGAATATTGGAATAACTTCTGGAATAAAGGTGGGGTAGCTGATTTCTCTCTCTGTACCGATCCTAGAGCAAAAGAACTGGAGCGTCGTGTTGTTTTGAGTCAATACCTGCTTGCAATTCAGTGTGCAGGTTCTACTCCTCCACAAGAAACCGGGCTTACTTATAATTCTTGGTTTGGCAAGTTCCATATGGAAATGATCTGGTGGCATCAGGCACAATTCGCTTTATGGGGACATCCTGAACTGCTCGACCGTACATTGGCATGGTATCATCAGGCTGAGCCGGTTGCCCGTGAAATAGCACAACGTCAAGGATTCGAAGGAATACGTTGGATGAAGATGACAGATCCTAGCGGAATGGAAGCACCTTCCAATGTCGGAAGCTTCCTTATCTGGCAGCAGCCACATTTGATTTATCTGGCAGAGCTTCTGTATCGTGCCAATCCATCGGATGAACTGATTAAGAAATACAATGATCTGATTCAGAAGACAGCCGAGTTCATGTATTCGTTTGCTGTTTACGATAAGGAACACGACCGCTATATTCTGAAAGGAGCTATTCCTGCACAAGAAACATTGCGTGCTGCCGATACGGTAAATCCTCCGTTTGAATTGTCATATTGGTTGTTTGGTATGCAGACTGCACAGACCTGGCGCGAACGTGCCGGTATGGAGCGTGTGCCTGAATGGGATACACTGATAGAAAAGCTTTCTCCTCTTGCTTACAATGAAGATAAGTTGTATCTGGCCGCCGAAACAGCTGTCGATACATATAAGGATATCCGTTTTACATCCGATCATATGGCTGTGCTTGGAGCAGTAGGTATTTTGCCGATGAATAAGCTGGTCAATCCTGAATATATGAAGAATACGCTGAACTGGGTATGGGATAACTGGAACTGGAACAAGACATGGGGATGGGACTATCCGATGACTGCCATGGATGCTGCTCGTCTGGGTGAACCTGAGAAGGCTGTAGGTGCTTTGCTCATGGATAAGCGTACCAATACTTATTTGGTAAACGGACATAACTATCAGGACGGACGTCTGCGTGTATATTTGCCAGGCAATGGTGGATTGCTTACTGCGGTAGCGATGATGTGTGCCGGTTGGGATGGTTCTGAAGGTGTAAATCCGGGATTTCCGAAAGATGGTAAGTGGAATGTGCGTTGGGAAGGTCTGAAGCCACTTCCATGATAAATTGAATATGTTTAGAGAATACGGATTAACTGGAAGTATTCAAGAGTATATGACTTCTGGTTAATCTGTATTTTTTTAGAATGAATAAAGCTATTTGAAAAATGAATAAAAGAAACTTGTTTTCGTTTGTGTGGCTGTTGGCACTGGGAACTGTTTCCTTACCGGCACAAACCAAACAGGCTAAAAAGATCGGCGACTTTATCGAGTCGACTTCTTACAATGAGCATAAACGAGGGGCTGAGCGTACGCTTCAGTATTATCCCGAGGGGGACGATTTTGTGTGTATAAACGGGAAGAACCGGTTTACCAGAGCGTTGTACGGAAGCTGGTCGCCTTTTCGTCTTGAAACAAGCGACCGTCCGGTTTTTGCTGCATACGATAAGCGTAACAGCAAGCATATTCGTTTCCTTCTGCAAGGCAGGGGACTGTCAGTTGCTCTCGATTCGATTGAATTTTGTGAAGCCAGATATACTGCCGGCCGACGTACGTATCTGCTGAAAGATGCGGCTTTTGGAAAAGGAACGCTTTCTGTGTCTGTATTGGCTTTTTCAGATGCTGACGGAGCTGTCTGGAAATTCTCAACGAAAGATTTAGCGGAGGATATGGTTTTGCGTTGTTTTATCTCTGAAATCCGGGCGAAGAAACTGAGTCGTAACGGTGATATGGGAGCCGATCCTCCTGGATGTTTCGAAGCCCCCGAAAAGCCTCAGATGCAGAAAGAGTACGATTTGCCGTTGACAGATGAGGCTTATCTGGTTTTGGAAAATCTGGATTTGAAGCTTGTTTCGCTTGATGAAGGAAGACGTTTGTATCAGAAAGCTGAGGATGCTCGAAAGGCACTGGCTTCGCGTATCCGTTTTACTACTCCCGATCCTTATTTCAATACGCTGGGCGGAGCACTGGCTGTTGCTGCCGATGGTATTTGGGACGGGCAGGTCTGGCTTCATGGAGCGGTAGGATGGCGCATGCCGCTAAGTGGATGGCGTGCTGCTTATACGGGAGATGCTTTGGGATGGCACGACCGTGCCCGTAAGCATTTCGATGCTTATGCTGCCAGTCAGGTAACTGATGTGCCCAATACGATTCCGCATCCGGCACAGGATTCTGCTTTGCATTTGGCACGTTCTGTCAAAAAATGGGGAACTCCTCAGTATAGTAACGGATATATTTGTCGTAATCCACGTCGAAACAATCAGATGCATCACTATGACATGAACTTATGTTATATCGATGAATTGTTGTGGCATTTCAACTGGACAGGTGATTTGGATTATGCCCGCCAGATGTGGCCGGTCATAACTCGTCATCTTGCCTGGGAGAAACTGAATTATGACCCCGACAATGACGGCTTGTATGATGCGTATGCTTGTATCTGGGCGAGCGATGCCTTGTATTATAACAGCGGGGCAGTGACGCATTCGTCTGCCTATAACTATCGTGCCAATAAGATGGTTGCGGAAATAGCCCGTAAGATAGGGGAGAATCCGGAACCGTATCAGAAAGAGGCTGACCGTATTCTGGCTGCAATGAATAAACGTTTATGGTTGTCTGATAAAGGTCATTGGGCGGAATATCAGGATTTCATGGGACACAAGCGTTTGCATGAGAGTGCAGGAGTCTGGACGATTTATCATGCGTTGGACAGCGAAACAGCTAATCCGTTTCAGGCTTATCAGGCAACACGGTATGTCGATACGCAGATTCCTCATATTCCGGTTGAAGGAAAAGGACTGAAGGATGAGGGGTATGCTACAATCTCTACCACCAACTGGTTGCCTTATTCGTGGAGCATCAACAATGTAGCCTTTGCCGAAGTGATGCATACGGCTCTTGCTTATTTTCAGGCAGGTCGTTCTGATGAGGGGTATAAACTATTGAAAAGCTCTGTTCTCGATGGCATGTATCTAGGCGACAGTCCCGGAAACTTCGGGCAGATTAGTTTTTACGATGCTGCCCGTGGGGAATGTTACCGTGATTTTGGCGATCCTGTAGGAGTTGCTTCACGTGTTATGATTCAGGGAGTGTATGGCATTTTGCCCGATTTGATGAACGACAAGCTGGTTATCCGTCCGGGATTCCCGTCCGACTGGAAGGAAGCATCGCTCACAACGCCGGATGTGACCTATCGTTTCTCAAGAGAAAAAGATACAGATACTTATCAAATTACCCAGCGTTTCGGTAAACCATTAGAAATCGGACTTCGAATAAAGGCTGTTCGCGAGAAAGTGGCTTCGATTGAAGTGAACGGAAAGAAAGCGGACTGGAGTTTGGTTGAAGCTGCAAGTGGCAGTCCGGAATTACTCGTGGTAGCTTCCGAAACGGAAAATGCCGAAATAACTATTCGTTGGAAAGGAAAGCCTTTGCAGACACTTGTTGCCGGAGAACTGAACATTGATGCCGGTGGACAGATTTCACTTCGCGCGCCTCAGGGAATCCAACTGTGTGAAATTTACGATCCGCAGGGTATTTCAGCATCTACAACGATTGAAGGAAACAGTTACAGCACAAACATAAATAAAGGGATAGAAGGACATCATACTTTCTTTGTCCGTACCCGACAAGGAGATATGGACTGGTGGCAACCGGTAAATGTCTTCATCCAGTCTCCTTATGTTGCAGCGAGAGAGGATTTCTCGGAGGTGAATACATCTGCCTGCCGCATGATTGATATGGATAAATACTTGAACGATTCGGTTACTTCTATTTTCCGTGAACAATATTTCTCTCCGCGTTCTCCGTATACTACCTTGCAGCTTCCTGTGCAGGGCATAGGGGAGTGGTGTCATCCGTTGCTGAGCGCTTCGATTGACGACAGTGGATTGCGAAATCTGGTTCGTGACAACCGGTTTAATACTTCACTGGGTGTTCCGTTCCGCCTGATGAAAGAAGGAAATAATATTGCATTTACTTCTTTGTGGGACAATTATCCAGACAGTATCTGTGTGCCGCTTGAAGGAAAAGCGTCGCATGCGTATTTGTTGCTTGCCGGAAGTACCAATCACATGCAGTGTCACATTGCAAATGGTGTACTGAAAGTGCGTTATACCGACGGTACGTATACCGAACTGACTCTGACTAATCCGGATAACTGGTGTCCGATAGAACAGGATTTTTATGTAGATGGAAAAGCATTTACAGTGCCTGAACCTCGTCCGTATCGCTTACATCTGAAAACCGGAAAAGTAAGTCGTGACCTGGGAAAAGAGTTAGGTATAACGGGCGTGTACGGTCGTGAGATAGAAGGCGGAGCAGGTGTCTTGCTGGATATGCCGCTCGATCCGGAAAAAACGCTTGAATCGCTTACCCTTGAAACTCTTGCCAATGACGTAGTTATCGGGCTGATGGGAGTTACTTTACAACGATAGAAAGAAAATCTGACCATAAGTGGATAAAAACATCAGCATGTTTTCACATAAACATGCTGATGTTTTTTTAATTTCTGTACAAAAATGCCGGAAGTTTGTACAAATGTTTTTTATGTGTTGTACAAATTCCGGCTGAAATTTGAGCATATTTTAAAAGAAACTTGCTGAAGCCTTTTTGTTCCTTGCTGAACTTTGAGTTTTACTATCCGGTAAAACGGCTTTTACTCCTTGTAACTTACTGGTATTAAGCGTATATTCCCGTTAAGACCGGAAGGCATTGTATCCCAGTTTTTGTAGTCGCCTTTTACATAGTTCAGCTTTGCCATATTGATATCCTTAAAGATGCGCCACTCTACATGCTTGCGATCCATATCAGCGATACGGTTGGCTGGCAGATTGGTTACTTCGACTTCTATCCGGTTCTTTCCTGGTTTTAGCCATTTTCCGACCTTTAACCGGAATGGAACTGCCCAGACTATGCCAGCATCGTTTCCATTAATACGTACACGCGCACTCTCACGCACGTCACCCAAATCCAGAATCCAGTCGTCAGCTTCCATGGCAGGCATGTTTATTTCGATGGAGTAGCGGCCGGTTCCCATATTGACTTTAGCTTCCGGTTGTTCCAGTTCTGTCCATGATGTGGGAGAGTCTATATCATACTGACCGCTTATGGTCGGTGTGCTTTCCACGAATTCTAGTTTCCATCCATGGTCTAGACTCAGACTGTATATCTGTTCTTTGGGATAATTCCACGCTGGTTCTTCGTCCAGTGACTTGCCGAATGTCTGAATGATGAGGCTTTCCCCCGATTTCAGTTGCAGACGGACCTGCAATTTCCCGTTTTCTATCCGGCTTTGTGCCTTGCCTCTTTCTCCGTTCATCGGATTGAAGAACATGGCAGTCGTTTCGGGAACATTCAGTGTAACCCATTCGTCTATATCTTTGTTTTGTAGACACGAAACAAAATAATGATGCCCTTCGGGATTCGAGCGGCGGATAAACTGAAGTCCACATCGTGTTTTCAACTCTTCTGAGGCTGTTCCCGTCTGTGCCAGTACCTGCTGATAGTCGGAGCCGACGATGATGCGTCCTTTTCCGAGTGTGAATGTCTGTGTATGTGTAAAGGAATCTACGTCGGGAAGTTGTTTGGCGGTGTTTATGAAAGCGGCGCGGTTTTGTTTCAGACGATTGTATCCCGGAGTATCTTCGGGATATTGTTCTACAAAAATCACGGTTGCACCCTGACGAGCCAGTTCTACCAGCTTCTTGAGTGTGGCAGCAGGCATTAGTCGGGCGGCAGGAACAATCAGTGCTTTGTAATGCGTACCCCCACTGGTGACGAGCTGATTGTCTGCACAACGTGTCGTCTTGATGAAAGCATCAGAGATATAGTCTACATTATATCCTCCGGCAATAATTGTCTGGATGGTCTTGATAAACTTCGGGGCGTACCGGTCCATTTTATGGATGTCGAACGAAACAAGTCGTCCCGGAAGTTCGTCCCATAAGTCGTATATGGGCAGATAAACCAGAAAATCATTATCGGGTTGTCCCATTTGCAGAAAAGACTGGCAGCGGGTTATGTATTCAAAAAATGCAGGTGCATCACGCCAGATACTATTGGTAGGCGACATATTGATGCTTGCGTAGAACAACCATCCAGGCCATGCCGCATCTTGTGGCGAATATGGTGTTCCGTGAAAGAACATGTGATTGACTCCCGATACGAACATCAGGTCCATATCCGGCTTACACTGTGAGAGCGACGTACGGAAATGTTCCGTCAGCCAGGTAAATGTTTCCGAAGAAGTATAAGGCTTGCCGGCTATGTGTGCAGCCGAGGACGCATATTTCAGCATCGAAATATCCGAAAAATTCGGTCGGGTGAGAGAGTCTTTGCGCAGTCCTTTGATGTGAAAGTCTGTCAGACCGAATCCTTCACATTCAGGAATGTCGACCGAAGCATACGTATCTATCAGATTGGCCGGAGAACCATGTGCCTGATTGCGAGTTGTGCTACCATGTTTGTGAGCCCATTTTGTCCATTGGGTCGTAAAATTGTCTATCAGCATTTCGCTGACAGTTTCACGATAATCGGACACGATACGGCGAGTTGCTTCCGGACGTGAAGCATCCAGAAATTCAGGAAAGTGTTCTTCAAGTTTATAGCCCCTGCGGCGTTCGAATTCTTCCAGCAGATGAGGAGTCCAGTCTGCCTTATACACTTCGTATGAATCATTAAAGAATGTACGCGGATAGGTTGCTTTGTTCTGTTTGAAAGCGCGGTCGAACTTGGTGAAATATCCTTTTACAGCCTCCGGATTCATGTGGTCCATTACATAACCTTCTCCGCCGGGGGCTGCACGTTTGACTTTTTGAAGTGTTTTGCCTACGAACAAAGCAATCAGTTTCCATTTACCTTTCGGAGCATTCCATTCGAGCTTGCCGTTTTTTACTTTCGATGTCAGGTTCAGACATGTTCCGTCTTCAGCATAAGCCATCAGTCTGCTTAATTGGGCGAATTCACGTTGCTTTTGTTCCTTAGGAGATGTAATCTCTATTTGTTGTTCTATCTTCTTACCCCCCGTTACAGTATATTGTTCGAATATAGCCCGGGTAGCCGCGTGTTCCAATGTGATTTCCGGTCCTCCGAATGGCCATCCCGTTCCGGTATTCATATCGATGTCGATGCCGTTCTTTTGTGCTTCGTCTTGGGTGTATTGGTACATTTCCATCCATCGGGATGACAAAAACGGGATATCTCGCTGTTCGTTTCCCTTTACACCATAGATAGGCGTTATTTCCAGACTGCCTATTCCGGCTGTACCGTATTTGTGAAGATTGTATGCAAGTCCCTTTTGATCGACTGCACTTCCCATCCACCACCATCGGCTTCCCGGTCGTGCTTCAGGCTTTATTTCGGGCCAGTTTTGTGCTTGTACAGTACTTCCTAATAGCAATAGAGCTGTCAGTATGTCTTTCTTTTTCATTGGTACTTTATGATTGGTTTGTCTTGATGAAACAAAATTAAGGGCTTTGTTGATATAATTCAATGTACAAAAGTACATATTCCTAGAATATTGTATAAACCGTACCTAAGATGTGTGATTCTGTTTGCTATGTTTTATCTTTCTTGTAATTTTGTGCTTAGTTAATTGCATCAAGAAACATTTGTTTTTATACTGTATGAAAAACCAAAAGATTTGGATACTATGCTGGTTGGGCTGTTTGTTGTTGTCGTCATTTTCGGCGAAGGCTGCAATCGAACTTCGCAGCGAACGACTGACTACTGCTGATGGACTTGCAAACAATTCTGTGCGTTATATTTATCAAGATAGTAAAGGGTTTATCTGGATGGCCACACTGAATGGCTTGAATCGTTATGACGGTAATTCTCTTATCACCTTTCGTCCTCAGAAATCGAAAAAGATTTCTCTGGCAGACCATCGAGTGAAGGTGCTGGAAGAAGACCAGAATGGTTTTTTGTGGATTACAACGACAGCCGATTTAATCAGCTGTTATGATTTAAGGCATGACTGTTTTGTCGATTTTACCGGTTGCGGAGAATATCAGGATCATTATCGTGGCTTTTTTATAACAGAAGAAGCTGTGTGGTTATGGGGAGCTTCTCACGGATGTCGCCGTGTGACCTATCAGGATGGTCGTTTCACTTCTACATCATTTACCGTACAAAATGGCTCTCTGAAGAGCAACAATGTTCATTTTATCCGTCAGCACGGAGATAGAGTATGGATAGGAACACAGCAAGGAGTTTATTATTGGAAAGATAACAAGCTGGTGGTGGTAGATGAATCTCATTCGTATTGGAAGGCTATGTTTTACGAGGATAATCTTGTTTTCGTGACATCAGAAGGTGATTTGTTTTACTTTCAGACAGACGGAAAACTGAAATCTTTGGGAAGCCTTCCTCGTAAAACAAAAAAATGGGCGATGACCGGACTTTTCCGGATTGGTCAGAAACAGTATATCTTGACCTCAGAAGGTACGCTGTGTCTGGATATGAAGACTTTTAAGGTTGAGTCTGCTCCGGCATACTATAATATTCCTGAAGGACAGGTTAAAAAGGATGATAAAGGAGATTATTGGGTATATAACCGTACAGGTAATTTGTATTATATAAAATCGGATACAGGAGAAAAGAAAGTGTTCTCGGTAATGCCTTATGACAAGCTTGGATTCATTGATAAGGAACGATATTACATTGTGCACGACAGCCGAGGGATTATCTGGATTTCTACATATGGCAACGGACTGTTTGCTTATGATCCGACTACTGAAAGCATACAGCATTTTACATCCGATTCGGGTATCTCTTCTCTATTGGCTTCCAATTATCTGCAATGTCTGATGGAAGACCGGTCGGGAAGTGTCTGGGTAAGTTCTGAATTTGCGGGTATATCTAAGTTGAGTGTATTGAATGAAGGCGCATCACGTGTGTATCCCGAAAAAGATTCTATGGCCGACCGCTCGAATACGGTGCGTATGATTGCTTCTACTTCTGATGGAGATATCTGGGTAGGTACACGTAGTGGCGGTTTATATATTTATGATGCAAAGCTGGAGGTTCAGAAAAAGAAATTTCATCATGATATAAATACTTATGCTGTTTGTGAAGACAATGAAGGGAATCTGTGGATTGCTACCCGTGGTGAAGGCGTATGGATTGGAGATGTAAAATATCGGTATGATAAATTGAATGATAAGTCGCTTTCATCGGATAATGTCTTTTGTATGTTGAAAGACCGTAAAGGTCGTATGTGGATAGGTACCTTCGGTGGAGGTTTGAATCTGGCTGTTCCTACGCAGGATGGAAAGTATGAGTTCCGCCATTTCTTTACTCGTACTAACGGACAGCGGGAAACCCGTACGTTGTGTGAGGACAGTAACGGATGGATATGGGTCGGATCGAGTGAAGGTATATTTGTCTTTGATCCGGATAAACTGATTGCAGATCCGGAAGCCTATAAACATTATTCGTTAGAAAGTGGTGATTTGCAAAGTAATGATATCCGTGCGATAATACGTGACCGGAAAGGACATATGTGGCTGGCTGAGTCGGGAGCTGGATTTGGTATGTCTGTTGTCGGTCATAATTATGATAAGCTGGAGTTTACTCATTATACTTCACAAGATGGACTGGTAAGCAGTATGGTACAGGCCCTAATTGAAGATGATAAAGGGATGATATGGGTTTCTACTGAATATGGCTTGTCTTGTTTTAATCCGGAAACTGTTACGTTCGAAAATTATCTTTTTTCTGATTATATATTGGGTAATGTATATAGTGAAAACAGTGTCCTGAAGCTGCAAGACGGACGTCTGGCATTGGGTACAGGACAAGGTATTGTTATTGTAGACCCAAAGCATGTTTCGGTGAAAGATACTCCTATGCAAGTTACTTTTACGGATTTGAAACTGAATGGTATATCAGTCATTCCGGGAGATAAGGATTCTCCATTGGAAGCTTCATTGGCTTATGCAGAGTCTGTCCGGTTGAATTATGACCAAAATTCGTTTGTGATTGAATTTTCTACATTCAACTATTCAGATGCTGGATTGTCGAAGTTTGCTTATAAATTGGAAGGATATGACGATACTTGGAGTGCTCCTTCTTCATTGAATTTTGCAGCTTACAAGAATCTGCCTCCAGGATCCTATCATCTTCATGTAAAGGCAAGGAATACAGCTGGTACATGGTCGGATGAGTCTGTCTTGAAAATCGTAGTTGTTCCTCCATTTTGGAAAACGACATGGGCAATGCTGATTTATGTGCTATTGAGTATAGCTGTTTTATATGCGGCTTATCGAATAATATCGAAGATGAATACTCTACGGAATAAAATTAAGGTAGAAGAACAGCTGACGGAATATAAACTGATGTTTTTTACAAATATATCGCATGAGTTCCGTACACCTCTGACTCTGATACAGGGGGCTTTGGAGCGCATTCATCGTGCCAAGAAAATCCCTGCTGATATGGTAGGAGCTGTCCGTGTAATGGATAAAAGTACACAACGCATGCTGCGGCTTATTAATCAGTTGCTTGAGTTCCGCAAAATGCAGAATAACAAGTTAAGTTTATCGCTTGAAGAAACAGATGTGATAGCATTTCTGCGTGAAATTTATCTAATTTTCAAGGATGCTGCTGAGTCGAAAAATATGGAGTATGTGTTTTCTCCTTCTGTGTCAACGTATAAAATGTTTATCGATAAAAGTAATATTGATAAAGTAGCCTATAATTTATTGTCGAATGCATTTAAATACACTCCTTCTAATAAGAGAATTGAATTTAGTGTATCTGTTGACGAAGCGAATCATAAACTGATAATGAAAGTAATCGATACGGGAGTAGGTATTCCCGTAGAAAAGCGTGGAGAGCTGTTCAAACGTTTTATGCAGAGCAGTTTTTCAAGCAGCAGTATGGGGGTAGGTTTACACCTTACTCATGAACTGGTACAAGTACACAAAGGTACGATATCATATGCAGAAAATCCAGGTGGCGGTTCTGTGTTTACAGTTGTGCTTCCAACAGATGCTTCCGTATATGAGGGTAAGGATTTCCTTATACCTGACAATGCTTTGCTGAAAGAAGAGATAGAAGCTGAAAAAGCACACCAGGCAGAGGATAGTTGGGAGATCTCGGAAGATGAGAGAAACGAAAAGAACACTTCAACGGAGCCACTTAATAAGCGTAAGATTTTGATTGTAGAAGATGATAATGATGTACGTGAGTTTTTGAAAGAGGAGCTAAGTCCTTATTTCGAAGTGGTAGCAGAATCTGACGGAACTTTCGGATTGGAACGTGCGAAAGTTTATGATGCGGATTTGATAATAAGTGACGTTTTAATGCCCGGATGTTCAGGGTTTGAACTGACGCGTAAATTGAAAAATGATTTTAATACCAGTCATATACCTATTATTTTATTGACAGCTCTTAATTCTCAGGAAAAACATCTGGAAGGTGTTGAGGCTGGAGCCGATGCATATATAACGAAACCTTTCAGTAGCAGTCTGTTGCGTGCCCGAGTATTTAAACTGATAGAGCAGCGCGACCGCTTGCGGGAAAAGTTCTCAAAAGATCCTCATGCTGTACGTCCGGCTATTTGTACAACAGACCGTGATAAGGAGTTTGCCGATAAATTGGCTGAAACTTTAGGAGAGCATTTGTCGGATCCGGATTTTACAATCGATGAATTTGCTTCAATTATGGGACTTGGCCGAACTGTCTTTTATCGTAAGGTAAAAGGTGTGACAGGATATTCGCCGAATGAATACATACGAGTTATGCGTATGAAAAAAGCGGTTGAACTCTTGGCTGAAGGTAAATATACAGTTGCAGAAGTGACTTATCAGATAGGAATGAATGATCCGTTCTATTTCAGTAAGTGCTTTAAAGCTCAGTTCGGAGTACCTCCGTCATCTTATTTGAGAGGGGAGAAAGAGGAATAGTTTATTCTATCACTTTTTCTAGTATTAAGCTAAATTATTAAAACTGGAAAAGACTCTTTGGAGATGAGGCTCAAAATAAAAAACAGAGATAAGTTTACTTACAATCCATAAGTCACAACATAAAAAAATCTCCTGCTTTTAGTCCTATAATTGTAATAAATAAGGGTTAAAGCAGGAGTTTTTTATTGCGAAGTTTTAATCTATAAGATTTTTACTTTTGTACTTCATTTTGAGCCTCTTTTATAGAATGACGATTATCGACTTATTTCAATTTATAAATTTCGCTTCCGGCCAGAAGGAAACAACCTGTTCCAAAATCATCAAAATCAGGCTTGCTGTCGTAAGTTACGGGCTGTCCGTCTTTGGGCTCCTTTCCTGTTCCTTGTACATAACCTAAGAACCCATCTGGATGAACAGCGTCTTTCACCATTGCATTCCAGGCTTTGAGTACTATTGGCAGATATTCGTCGCGATCAAGCAACCCGTTGCGTATTCCCCATGCCATTCCATATACAAATAAAGAAGTTCCTGTCAGCTCTTTTCCGCCGAAGTGATTAGGATCGTGCAAGCTTACATTCCAGAATCCGTCTTCACGCTGGCAAGCTTTGATAGCCTTGCTCATAGTCAGAAAGTCATTTATATAATCTTGTCGGTGAACTTCATTGGCAGGAATTTCATCGAGTACGCGGACAAGGGCAGCATATACCCAACCGTTTCCACGGCTCCAATAACAGTCTTCTCCGTTAGGCTCTTTGTAAGGAGGGTCGAAGTCCTGATCTCTCCACCATAATCCGTCCTTTTGATTGAACATGCCATGTTCTCCATGCTGGTTGCGTGTGTATTCGTACATCTGCCACATCTTGTCGAAATACTTCTGCTCTCCGGTCAGTTTACCCATTTTGGCGAAACCAGGCATACCCATTTGTATGGCATCTATCCACCACCACTCATTGATTTGTGGAGTGTTGACCAACATGTTGAGGTTGGATTTTACATTTAGCAGGATTTCCGGTTTAGGGCAGAGGTTGTACATGTCGATATATACTTGTCCGCAGGCATAATTGTCGGCATGTCGGGTTGTTGTTCCTCTCCACATCCCCCACTTATGAAAATCTCCCCATTGATAAGCATATTTGTAATATTCTGTATCCGGATAAATGGAGTAAAGAGCCAGCAGTCCCTCGTAGTACACAGTGCGTGTCCAGATATTGCTTGCCCGCATCTTTCCTTTGACAAAACTGGGTAGTGTGCAGTCCGGATTATTCTTCATATAATATTTGTTCACTTTGATTAAAGTGTTCAGAGTTTCTTTCTGGTCGGGCAAATTTTGTGCATGCAGAATATGTGTCCCTCCCAAAGCGAAAACTAAAGCTGCAATAAATAATTTTTTCATGGTCTTTGCTTGTTAGTTATTGTAATATAAGTTTATTGACAAAAATAGTTGTCTGTCTTTATATATAGAATGGAAAATCATACAATAGTCTTTGATTTTATTCATTTAGCTCGTTTTAGGGTAAAAATGTACGAATTTATCAGGATAATGTATGATTTTCTATTTTGAGGTTATAGGCTTTTCTCTATTTTTGCCAATGTGAAAAGTAAAGATAATTTGTTTTATAAAAAATATACTATGAATAAAGTGTGGACAAGATGTGTTGTTTCTATTGCTTTAGCTTTGTTCGTTTTGCAGGCTTCAGCAAAAGAAGTTTTCCCGGACGGAACTCCTATACCCGACTGGTTTCGTCAGACAGAAATCGTTAAGTTGGAAGATTTAGGAAAAAGCTATCGTATTACAGATTATGGAGTATTGAATGACAGCACAATCATACAGACTCAGCAGATACAGGCCGTGATTGATAAAGCTTCTCAGGAAGGGGGAGGGGTGATTTATATTCCTCAGGGAACTTTTTTGAGTGGATCATTATTTTTTAAACCTAATACCCATCTTTATATAGAGAAAGAAGGAACACTGAAAGGTAGTGATGATATCAGCGATTTTGCAGTCATTGATACACGTATGGAAGGACAGAATCTGAAGTATTTTGCAGCGCTGGTCAATGCTATTGGTGTGGACGGATTTACGATTTCAGGAGAGGGACGTATAAACGGTAATGGTCTGCGTTACTGGAAGTCTTTCTGGTTGCGTCGTCAGGTGAATCCTAAGTGTACGAATCTGGAAGAACTGCGTCCTCGTTTAGTTCATATTGCCGATTCGAAAGATGTTCAGTTGTCTGGTGTTCGTTTGGAGAATTCTCCATTTTGGACTACTCATTTGTATCGTTGTGAAAATGTAAAATTGTTGAATCTCCATATTTTTGCACCTCATTTTCCTGTAAAAGCTCCCAGTTCTGATGCTATCGACATTGATGTATGTACCAATGTCTTGGTGAAAAATTGCTATATGTCTGTCAATGATGATGCGGTTGCACTGAAGGGTGGAAAAGGTCCTTGGGCAGATCAAGATAAAGAGAATAATGGGGCTAACCGCAATATTATTATTGAAGATTGTATATATGGTCTTTGCCATAGTGCGCTGACTTGTGGTAGTGAGTCAATACATAATCATAATATAATCCTTCGTCGTTGTCGGCTGGATAATGCAAAACGGTTGTTGTGGCTGAAAATGCGTCCCGATACACCGCAGAATTATGAATATATTACCGTAGAAGATATTACGGGCACAGTTTCCAGTTTCTTGTTTGCAAAGCCATGGAAGCAGTTCTTCGACCTGAAAGGGCGTAAGGATACACCATATTCCTATTCCAGTCATGTAACAATGCAGAATATCACGATGGAATGTGATGTCTTGTTTGATGTGACCAAGGCGGACGATCAATATAAATTGTCTGATTTTACTTTTAAGAATTTGGATCTGAAGGTGAAAAAGAATGCGAAAATAGAAGTTGACTGTGTTGATAATTTTGTATTGGAAAATGTTAAAGTTAATGACAATATAATCAGGAAACAGGTTTTAGATTTTAAATAGGTATTAGTATTTTAAGGTTTAATTTTTTACTTTCTTCGGGCAGATTTCAGGCAGTCTGTCCGATTTTTTTTGTTTCCCAACAGAGCTTTTTGCTGATATATATGGCTGTGTGTCTTGTGAAATTTGTACGAATTATCAGTGTGTTCATGATTATAGCAAAGGGTTTCTTTGGAAATATAAGGACGAATCATTCTTAAAAACTTGATTCATTCAAAAAATATGCTGTTGTTTTATGTATTTTTTGTACAAAAGGAACAGACATTCGTACAAATTTTTCGAAAAGAAGATGATGTTTTTCTAGACTTTTCAAGATGTTTTTGGAGAAATATGACCAGCTGTGATGTTGAATTTCAATCAGATTGAGTGAGAAATTTGCAGTCTTCGATGAATAAAAGGGAGAAAAACAAAAAACCGACTCTCATAATGAGAATCGGTTTTCTGTATGTAAGGAATAATAGATTCAGTATTACAAGTTAACGCGTTTTTCCTGAATTCTAGCTTTCTTACCAGTAAGAGCACGCAAGTAGTACAATTTAGCACGACGTACTTTACCAACTTTGTTGACAGTAATGCTGTCGATAGCCGGAGATTCCAGAGGGAAGATACGTTCTACACCTACAGTTCCTGACATCTTACGTACAGTGAAACGTTTCTTTTCACCGTGACCTGAGATTTTGATAACAACACCGCGATACAACTGAACGCGTTCCTTGCTACCTTCAACGATACGGTATGCTACTGTAATTGTATCACCAGCTTTGAATGAAGGATGCTGTTTGCCAGTAGCAAATGCTTCTTCTGCAATTTTAATTAAATCCATTTTTTCTTTTTAAATTAAATTGTTTATCGTTACAACGTAACATATCAAGTAACTCTTCTTGACAGCGATTACGCGAAAGCGGTGCAAAGTAAGTAATTTTCTGTGATATAGGCAAATCTTTTTCGTGTATTTTAATACGAAATCTTGTGTTGCTTGGCTTTTTTCCCTATATTTGAACACTAAATATGAATAATTTTGTATGAAAAAGCATGTATTTTATACTCTCTTGGCAGGTTCTTTTATATTTACGGCCTGCAACTCCAGTTATTCTTTAGTATCGGTAGAAGGAGGAAGAGTACCCATTACCAGTGTTTATGACGAACAGCAGGATCAGGCTGCATGGAGAATTTTGCAACCTTATCGGGCTAAAATAGATAGTTTGATGACTCCAGTAATCGGACATTCTGCCCGTAAGCTCGAAGCGTATCGTCCGGAGTCGCCTTTGTCGAACCTGATGGCAGATATTCTTTGCGAGGGAGCAAAGAGTAAATTGGGAATAAGTGTTGACGTCGGGGTTATGAATATAGGTGGTATCCGTAATATTCTTAATGAAGGAGATATTACATTCGGTTCTATTTATGAAATCAGTCCTTTCCAGAATGCTCTTTCTGTTGTTGTATTAAAAGGAGAAGATTTGTTGGAACTCTTTCAACAGATTGCGGCCGTACATGGTGAAGGCTTGAGCGGGGCCCGACTGGTTATCTCGAAAGACGGACGTCTGCTACGTGCAGAGGTAGGTGGAAAGCCTGTTGATCCGGCAAAAGAATATCGGGTAGCTACGATTGACTATCTGGCTGAAGGAAATGATCGTATGGAGGCTTTTAAGAAAGCAACATCGAGAACAGAACCACAGGATGCTGTGTTGCGTGATTTGTTTATCGATTATGTAAAGCAGTGTGAGGCCAAAGGTGTTTTTGTAAACGCTGAGATAGAGGGACGTATTGTAGAACAATGATAAAGAAACTGATATGAAAAGAATATATTTCGTTTTATGGGCCTGCCTCTTTGCAGGAGTATTGTTTGCCCAGTCTACCAAAGAATTGTATTTGTTCCATACAAATGATATGCACAGCCGTGTAGAACCTTTCCCGGAGGATTTTCAGGATACGATGCTGGCTGATAAGGCTGGACTTTTACGCCGTGCAACTTTTATCAAGCAGCAACGCAAAATACATGAGGATTTGCTGTTGTTCGATTCAGGAGATTTTTCGCAGGGTACTCCTTATTATAATATGTTTAAAGGGGAAGTGGAAATAAAGCTGATGAACGAAATGGGCTATGATGCAGGAACCATTGGCAATCATGAGTTTGATTTCGGGCTGGATAATATGGCAAGGTTGTTTAAAATGGCGAATTATCCGATAGTATGTGCAAATTATGACGTGACGGGCACTGTGCTCGAAGGACTGGTTAAAGAGTACACTGTCATTCAGCGTAACGGCATAAAGATCGGAGTTTTTGGTTTGGGAGCGCAACTGGAAGGATTGGTCGCTTCTGAATGTTATGGGAATGTAAAGTTTGAAGATCCGGTTTCGGAGGCTCAGCGTGTCACGGATTTGCTGAAAAATCAGGAACATTGCGATTTGGTGATTTGTCTTTCTCATCTGGGATGGGAGGGAGAACCTTATTCCGATATTGAACTGATAGAAAATACGCGTGATATTGATGTCGTATTGGGTGGACATTCTCATTCGTATTTTGATGCGCCGAAGTATTATAAGAATTTAGACGGAATAGAGGTTCCTGTACAGCAGATGGGAAAGAACGGAGCCTTTGTTGGACAGATGATTTTAAAACTTCAGAAGAATTGATTGTTAGAAAACACTTGCTTGTATAAAGGTAAAATTTACGGCAAAGGTTTATAAAAATAAAGAAAAGATTATGAATAGACGTGTTACGGGATTATTGGTTTGTATATCGTTATGGATAGGTGCATATGCTTCGTCTGTAAGAATATTGGAGCAGGCAGATGATTCTGTGGCGTGTCGCCGTTGGGTTGACGGGCAGCTTGCCCGAATGACATTGAAACAGAAAATCGGTCAGTTGTTTATTCATACGGTTGCACCGATAACCATACAGAAGAACAAAGATAACATAGAAAGAGCTGTTAAAGAGTATGGAGTCGGAGGCTTGCTTTTCTCCAAAGGAGAACTGAAGAAGCAGGTGCAGCTTACCAATCAGGCTCAGCAGTGGGCAGATATACCTTTGATGATTACATTCGATGGTGAGTGGGGATTGGGCATGCGTCTGGAAGATACTCCGGAGTTTCCCCGAAATAGAGTATTGGGATGTGTGCAGAATGATACATTGATATACCAGTACGGACGTGAGGTTGCAAGACAGTTGCGTGAAATAGGTGTGCATGTAAATTTTGCTCCTGTAGCCGATGTTGATAATAATCCCAATAATCCGGTTATCAATGTCCGCTCTTTCGGAAGTGATCCGAAAGTGGTAGCAGATAAGGTTGTAGCTTATTCTCGCGGGCTGGAAGACGGGGGAGTAATGGCGGTATGTAAACATTTTCCGGGACATGGTGATACGGATACTGATTCTCATCATGTGTTGCCGGTGCTTGATTTTGACCGTACCCGTTTGGATAGCGTAGAGTTATATCCTTTCAAAAAGGCTGTCGAAGCAGGAGTCGGAGGCGTAATGATTGGTCATTTGCATGTTTCGGAACTTGATGAGAAGCCAGCCTCGATATCTTCGGAGGTCATTAGTTCGTTATTGCGTAAAGAACTGCACTTTTCGGGACTGGTGTTTACAGATGCACTGGAGATGAAAGGCATTTCAAAAAATGCCGATGATCTTTGTGCACAGGCCTTGATGGCAGGAAACGATATGTTACTGGTTCCAAGAAACTTGAAAAAGAGTCTTGAAAGTGTAATGCGTGCCGTAAAAAGCGGCAAGCTTACAGAAGATGTCATTACGGAAAAATGCCGGAAAGTGCTTACTTATAAATATGTCTTAGGCTTGAGTCATAAGCAACAGGTAGCGGCCGAAGGAATTGAAAACCGTATTTGCTCTGCTAAAAGCGACAGTCTGATGATTGCTTTGGAGAAGGCTGCTGTTACAGTTCTAAAAGATTCTGTAGATGTGTTGCCTCTCGATCTATCTTTATCTGAAAATATTTTGTTGAGTTTATCCTCTTCATTGTCGGAAGCATATCCTTTTTATAAAGAGTTGAAAGAATCGGTTTCGCTGAGTTGGTTGCATGGCAATGCTGATTCTCTGCAACAAATTCAGGAACGTGTAGCTCCAGCTCATCAGGTTATTGTAGCTGTTCACCAAACAAAAGATTTGTCTGCTTTTCTTCCTTTTTTAGAAAAGGTGGCGGCCGATAAACCTCTTGTCGTTGTTTGTTTTGCGTCGCAAAAAGTTTTGCAGGAGATGTCTTCTGTATTGAAGAAGGCTTCGGCTGTGATCTTGGCACATACAGATAAAGCCGAAATTCAACGTTATGTAGCAGATGTTATGACTGGGCAGGATCTTGTCGATGGCCGTCTTTCTGTTGATATGAACGGTTTATGGAAAAGCGGTACAGGTCTTACTATCGATCCGGATAAACCTCGTTCTTACAGTCCTGAAGAGCTGGGCATGGATTCTAAGATTCTTCTGGCTATCGATAGCATTGCAGAAGAAGGTATTCGCCAGCAAGCATATCCGGGATGTCATGTACTGATAACCAAAGGTGGTTATCCTGTCTATAATAAATGTTTCGGTACATTGACTTATGATGGAAAAGAAGAAGTGAAAGAGCATACAATATACGATCTGGCTTCACTCTCTAAGGCTGCGGGAACTTTGCTGGCAATAATGAAATTATACGATGAAGGTAAATTCGGCTTGACGGATAAAGTCAGCATTTATTTGCCGGAATTGAGAAAAACGAATAAGCAAAATATAACCATACAGGATTTGCTGTTCCATGAGTCGGGACTTCCTTCGTATCTTCCATTCTATGAGGAGGCTATTGACCTGAAAACGTGCAAAGGAGGATTGTTCCGTAAGAAACCTGATGCAGGACATAAATTGCAGATTGCTTCGAATTTATATGCATGTACCGATTTCTCTTTTAAAAAAGAATGGGTGTCTTCTGTTCCTTCTGAAATCTATTCATTACAACTTGCTGACAGCATGTATCTGAATAAGGAATATCAACGCGTCGTTATGCAACAAATCATTAATGCACCGCTGAAGGGACATTCATATCGGTATAGTTGCTTGAACTTTATGCTGCTGAAAGAGGTTGTTGAGAGAATTTCGAAAGTACCTATGGATGTATATCTGGACAGTGTTTTCTTTAGACCTATGGGACTGAAGCATACTGCATACAATCCGTTGAAACGTTTCCCTAAAGAGGAAATTGCCCCTAGTGCGAAGATTGATTTCCTGCGTGGCGGTCCGTTGCAGGGCTATGTTCATGATGAGGCTGCTGCATTTGTGGGAGGTGTATCGGGTAATGCAGGACTTTTTTCCACAACACATGATCTTGCTGTGATTTTCCAGATGTTACTTGATCGGGGTATATGTGGTGACCGTCGTTATCTGAGCCGTGCTACTTGCGATTTGTTTATGGGTATGAAAGCCAAAAACAGTCGTCGGGGATTGGGTTTTGATAAACCTGATATTGAGAGTGATGATAATAGTCCTTGTGCTCCTGAAGCTCCTGCCTCTGTTTTTGGGCATACTGGGTTTACCGGAACTTGTGTCTGGGTTGATCCGGATAATGAACTGGTGTTTGTCTTTTTGAGTAATCGTACTTATCCTGTTGCATTTGGTCATGATAACTTGATGAAGCTGGATATTCGTTCTCGTATTCAACAAGCAATGTATCAATCTATAATGTATTAATACTATTTAGACATAATACAAATTAGGGAAATATTGCAATGTAGATATTACAAATCTCACCAAAAAGATTACCTTTGCATCATCAAATTAGTACTAATAATAATTTAACTTTTACTACAATGGCTTACGTAATTAGTGACGATTGTATCGCTTGCGGTACTTGTATCGATGAATGCCCAGTTGGCGCAATCTCTGAAGGTGATAAGTATTCTATCAACCCGGATATGTGTACAGAATGTGGAACATGCGCAGATGTATGTCCTTCTGAAGCAATCCACCAGGGATAATCGAATCGTCTTATGACAAAATTCATAATAGGTCATCTTTAAAAAGATGGCCTATTTTTTTTATATTTTTCCTTGTTTTCAGATTCTTTTCAGTTTTGTTCCTTTATTTTGTACTGTAACAATAAAATGATTTTTTATGATAAAGCCCCGATTATTATTTGGAGTATGTATGGTTGCAGGTACATTACTTTTTGCATCATGTAGTAACGATGAAAATAATCCTTTGCCCGATGGTACTTCGGGAGAGGTTCCTGCTCTAGTCTTGGATGAGTTTAATAGCTTATTTCCTGGTGCTACCAATGTTGTTTGGAGTACTAAGGGAGAATATGCTGTAGCCAGTTTCTATTGGGATGGCTCTCGTGCAGATAATGTCGTTCGTAACCATACTGCTTGGTTTGCATTGGCAAATGGAGTATGGGGTATGACAGAGAAAGAGATCAGATTTGCAGATTTACCGGAGGCTGTGAAAAATGCTTTTGGAGCAAGTGAGTATGGACAGGCTCCGTGGCGTGCGGATGATGAAGTTGATGTGCTGAAAAGAAACGGTAACTCTGAAATCTTATATGTTATCGATGTCGAAAAAAATGAAGGAGGAAAAGAAACGGATGTTGATTTGTATTATACGGCAGAAGGTGTTCTGGTAAAAGAAGTCATTGATGCGGAAGATGAAAAGGATTATCAGGATTATTTGCCGCAGACACCTTCAGGAACAGTGGAAAGCTGGTTGAAAGAAAAATATCCGGATGCCAGGATTATAGATGTAGATAATGAAGATGGAGGAACAGAAGTAGAGTTTATTTCCGGTAATATGAAGCATGAGGCTTTCTTCGATCGTTCTCAAAACTGGGTGTATACCAAGACTGAGTATCGATTCAGAAATGTAGATGAGGTAACCGATATTCCTTCTCAAGTTCTCGCTGCCTTAAAAGCAACTCCCGAATATCTGGAAGCTGGATGGGTAGAAGATGCCGAAAAGTATGAAACAGAGAAAGCAGGAACCTTTTATTGCTTTGAACTGGAGAATCGTTTCGACGATGATGTGAAAGTATATATAGGTAGTGATGGAACTGTTTTACAGGGGCGTCCTGATTTTGGAGGAGAAAGCTCCGGAGGTGCTGGCGTTGCTACTGATATAGAAAAATTCATTCAGGAAAATTATCCGGGTGCAGTTATTATTGAACGTGGATATGATGATGGTTATATAGAAGTGGATATCCGTCACGATGGAAAGGAAAAAGAACTCTTATTCAATGGAAAGAATGAATGGATACGCACTTCTTGGGAGATCAGATATAATGAACTGCCTTCGGCTGTAACTTCTGCTTTAGAGGCTGAAGGATATCAAAGAGATGATGACGAAGTGGAAGTAGTTCAAACTCCCGATGCTTCATGGTATGAGGTAGAAGTTCGTCGTCAGGGAAGAGAATACAAAGTCTTTATAGATGAATCTGGCAAGATAATTAAAGTCGTAGAAGATTAAAATCAATATACTATAAGCAGAAAGCTTGGGTGAGTCACAACATCCAAGTTTTCTGCTTAATTGTTTTTATTATATCTCATAAATACTTCTATGCTTCAAACAGTTTACTTCTTGACAACAGACATGAACCTATGACGCATGCCTGATCTTTCAGTTTCGATAGTACAATTTCAGAATCACGGCTCATCAGGCTGAGGGTATATTTTCTGATTGCAGAGATAACCGGTTGTAAAAGAAAATCTCCCGCACGTGACATCTCTCCACCGATAATGACCATATCCGGATTGAATGTGTTGATCAGACTTCCGATATGGAAACCTAACTGCTGGCCTATTTGTTCTACCAGTTCTATGGCGAGCAAGTCTTCGCGGTTTATTGCACTGAAGATATCATCGAGTGTTATTTCTTCTATATCCTTTTCTGAAAGAATGATTGAAGTTTCTCCTGCTTGTAGATGTTCGATAAACTTACGGTAGAGCGCAGAACATGAAACTTCCGTTTCTACGCATCCTTTTTTTCCGCAATGACAGATAATCTGGTTGTCGTAGCCGTATGTGTGACCGATTTCTCCTGAGAATCCTGATTTTCCTTTGTAAAGTTTCCCGTCTATCATAATTCCCATTCCCAGTCCCCATCCGATATTGATGAAAAGAACGTTTTTGGCTCCCTTGACAACACCCTTTATGTTTTCACCATAAAGCATGGTCCGGCTGTCATTGTCAATAGATGTTTCTATCTTCAGGCGTTCGGTCAGGATTTCTGCCAGTGGGCGTTCGCCGAAATTGAAGAAACTGTGGCTATAGCCCAGTTCCGGATTGACTCTTCCGCAAAGAGTTACATTGATATGTAATATCTTTTTTTCGTCTATTGTTAATCCCGCAATGAAATGTTCGATGTGGTTACATAGTTCATCGATGCATTCTAATGTGTCTCTTCGTTCAAAAGGAATTCCCATTTGTAGTTTCAAAACCTCACCTTTAAAATTGATAATTCCTATATTGATACTGTTCCACGTTACATCTACTCCAACAAAATATCCTGAATCCGTATTCAGTCCATATAAAATAGGATGACGCCCACCGTTGGTTTCCAGCTTTCCATACTCATCGATATACCCTTGTTCATGCATTTCGTCGATGATTTTTGTTACGGTAGGAATACTTAAATCCATATCTTTTGCTAAATCGGTAATGGTTGAATTCTCATTATATATCAAATATGTAATGATATGTTTCTTCATTACCGCCCCTTTTGACCCCTTTTGTATTTCCTCTAATAATCGTTCTTTCATGCGGATGTGGTTTTAAAAATATACAATTACTTAATTAAAAACTTTAAAAATCGGATGTAATTACTTATTGTTATAGTTGCTTTTATCTATAAATACAGATATCTTTGTAGCGAAAACAATAAGAATATCAATTCTTGTTACAAATATATTAATTAAATCTGGAAAAACTATGAGAGTAATTATCGAATCTGACTACCAAGCTCTTTCACAATGGGCAGCAAACTATGTAGCTAAGAGAATCAATCAGGCAAAACCTACAGCCGAAAAACCGTTTATTTTGGGCTTGCCTACCGGTTCTTCCCCTCTGGGTATGTATAAAGCTCTGATTGAACTGAATAAAAAAGGTGTAGTATCATTCGAGCATGTAGTGACATTCAATATGGATGAATACGTAGGATTGCCGGAATCACATCCTGAAAGCTATCATTCGTTCATGCATAATAATTTCTTTAACCACATTGATATCCGTAAGGAAAATATTCACATTCTGAACGGAAATGCTGAGGATTTGGAAGCAGAATGTGCTAATTATGAGAAACAGATCGAATCATTTGGTGGAATCGATCTCTTCTTGGGAGGTATTGGTCCTGACGGACATATCGCTTTCAATGAACCGGGATCATCATTGACTTCACGCACTCGTGTCAAGACTTTGACAACTGATACTATTATTGCAAACTCTCGTTTCTTTGAAAACGACGTGAACAAAGTTCCTAAAACAGCGTTAACTGTAGGAGTAGGTACTGTAATGGCAGCAAAGGAAGTACTTATTCTGTGTAACGGCCATAACAAGGCACGTGCTTTGCAGCATGCTGTAGAAGGTGGCATTACACAAATGTGGACTATCAGCGCTTTGCAGTTGCATCCTCATGGAATCATCGTTTGTGATGAGGCTGCTACCGATGAATTGAAAGTAGGTACTTACAAATACTTCAAGGACATCGAGCGCAATAATCTGTAATTAACATCTATATTATTAAGGAGAATTACCTATGAGAACTAACCTTAGTTCACAGATATCTCTGAACAGAGTATCTACCAGATATTATAAACCAGAAAATACGATTGAACGTTCTGTACTGACACGTTTCGAGAAGATTCCTACCAATATCTATGAAACAGTAGATGAAGGAGTGTCATGTATTGCCGATGAAATCATCCGCAAGGTACAGGAACGTCAGCGTGACGGTAAGTTTTGCACTATTGCCGCAGGTACTGGTGCATCACTTCGCCCGCTGTTTGCGGAACTGGTTCGCAGACATAAGGAAGAAGGTGTGAGCTTCCGCAATGTTGTAGTATTCAACTTGTATGAATACTATCCATTGACAGAGCCTAATAACAGCAGCTTCAACCAGTTGAACGAACTGTTCCTGAAACAAGTTGATATTGATCCGCAGAATGTATTTACATTGAACGGCACTATTCCTCAAGAAGGTGTAATAGATCATTGTCACTTATACGAGCAGCGCATCAAGACTTATGGTGGTATCGATATTGCTGTAATGGGAATAGGTCGTGAAGGAAATATCGGAATGAATGAACCAGGATCGGCCGCTACTTCTCAGACAAGACTGATTTTGATAGACGCTACTTCACGTTCTGAAGCTGCTCATAACTTGGGAGTAGACAATCTGCCTCCATGTTCTATCACAATGGGTATCGGTTCTATCATGGAAGCCCGTAAGGTATTCTTGTTGGCATGGGGAGAAGAAAAAGCTGACATCATCAAGAAAGCAGTAGAAGACAAAATCTCTGATTCACTTCCTGCTTCTTATTTGCAGATGCATCAGAATGCAACCGTTTGTGTTGACCTGCCTACTGCTGCACACCTTACTCGTATTCAGCGTCCTTGGCTGGTAACAAGCTGCGAATGGAATGACAAGCTGATTCGTAGTGCTATCGTTTGGTTGTGTCTGCTTACCAAGAAGCCTATCTTGAAGTTGACTAACAAGGATTATAACGAAAACGGTTTGAGCGAATTGTTGGCGTTGTATGGTTCTGCATATAATGTAAACATTAAGATATTCAATGACCTGCAACACACAATCACTGGCTGGCCGGGTGGAAAACCGAACGCAGATGATACTTATCGTCCGGAACGTGCTAAACCATTCCCGAAGCGTGTAGTTGTATTCTCTCCGCATCCGGATGATGATGTGATCTCTATGGGAGGAACATTGCGTCGTCTGGTACAGCAGGGACATGAGGTTCATGTGGCTTACGAAACTTCAGGAAACATTGCCGTAGGCGATGAAGAAGTTGTACGTTTCATGCATTTCATAAACGGTTTCAACCAGTTGTTCGATGAGAACAAGAATGAAACCATTAAGAACAAATATGCGGAAATCAAGAAGTTCTTGTTGAGCAAGAAAGAAGGCGACATGGATACCCGCGATATTCTTACTATCAAAGGTTTGATTCGCCGTGGTGAGGCTCGCACTGCTTCTACATACAACCAGATTCCGTTGGAACGTGTTCACTTCCTCGACCTTCCGTTCTACGAAACAGGACGTATCGAGAAGAATCCTATCAGCGAAGCTGACGTAAACATTGTGATGAATTTGCTTCGTGAAGTAAAACCTCATCAGATTTATGTAGCTGGTGACCTGGCAGACCCGCACGGAACACACCGAGTTTGTACTGATGCTGTACTGGCAGCTATCGACGAAGAAAAGAAAGCTGGAGCTGAATGGCTGAAAGACTGCCGCATATGGATGTATCGTGGCGCATGGGCTGAATGGGAAATTGAAAACATCGAGATGGCTGTACCATTGAGTCCGGAGGAATTGCGTGCTAAACGTAACTCTATCTTGAAGCATCAGTCACAGATGGAAAGTGCGCCTTTCCTGGGCAACGACGAACGTTTGTTCTGGCAACGTAGTGAAGACCGTAATCGTGGTACTGCATCGTTGTACGACAGCCTTGGTCTGGCATGCTACGAAGCTATGGAAGCTTTTGTAGAGTATAAACCTCTGTAATGTAAACTTATTCCGGGAAAATATTCTACGGAAGTGCAGATAGTATGACAAAGGCGGTATTTTCTTTTCCCGATGAAAGGGAAAAAGAAAATGCCGCTTTTCTTTTTTATGATTTTCTCCGTCTGATGATATATCCCGTAATCAAGCTCCATAACACTCCCAGTCCGGCAAAAAAGATAAAGACCAGTGTTCCTTTACCTAAAACTGTATAAATGCGTCCGGTATGGATTTCCTGGGCAAAGTTCCATAGCGACATGGGAAGCGTTTCCATGTTGGCAGGCATCGATGCAAAATCGCTGCCTTTTTCGTATTCGGCAATACAGAGTTTACCGTCAAAATCACTGCTGTATCCGGTGATGGCATGATTGCCGAACGGTAGTCCTGCTGTTTCCGGAGCTGTTTTTCCGGTAAAGAAATCGGTAATGTTTCCCAAATGTCTGTTCCATACGTACATTCCACTGAAAGAACCTGTAAGCCAGTTCCCCTGTTTGTCTTGTTTTAGGACATTGATTCCCATGACGCTTACGGGAGGTGTCTTGGATATTTTTACAGGAGTACTCTGAAATGATTTAAGAGAATAAAATCCTTCCGAAGTAGCAAGTAGCCAGTCGTTTTGCTGCTCATCGTAGCGGAGCATCCGTAATTTATCGTTCCATGCATTCGGCGAGTCAAGCTGTGTGAAAGGTATGGCAGGTATTCTCCCGTAAACCAGTGCCAGCAGTACCGGAGGACGCAGACACCATCCGGTCAAGGCAATAAAGAGTGTCAGTACGATAGTCGTTCTGCCTATCTTGTCGTGCCACGATAGAGAGGTTTTCAGTAAGGCAATACTTGTTGTTGCTGAACGTCCGGTTTGTTTCATCCGGCGAATATACTTGGGCAGAAACCAGTAGAAGATTCCGCTTACCGAAAGGATGATCAGTATTACTGCCAGCGTATCCATGACCAGTTTGCCGGCAGTTCCAAACAGTTCACCACTGTGCAACAGCCAGATGGTGCGGAATAATGAAACTTTTCCGTTGTATTCTTCGGGAGCTTGCAGAATGATTGAGCTGAAATGACGGTAAGGCGATGTCGCGTAATACAAACAGGAGCGCCCGACGACTATCAAGGTGTCACCGTGCGTAGTGATGTCTGATAATTTTTCCCCCTTTTGCAGAGGAAGCCTGACTGCTTGCCATCCTGCCTTTTTGCTGTAGCGGTAGAGGCCGAACTGAGCGGTGGCGAATAAATCTCCTTGAGGAGTAATCGCTATTCCCCGTATGTTACGCCAGTCGACTCCGTGAGGAAAACCACGGTTGAAATCATTGAATGTAGTAGCATCATGATCGGTCAGAAAAATGCCGGCATTGCCAAACAATAAGACAGCGCTGTCTTCTTGACAGATACCGGGAGGACAGGAGAGAGTTCCCCGCAACAGTCCGTTGTTCCAGCTCTTGTACCGGTAGGCATCGGGTAGCCATTTCCGGCTGATCTGATAATCAGAAAAGAACTGCCGGTGGTTCAAGACAATGCCCGAAGCACCAAACAGGATAATAAAAAAGGCAAATATCAGCCCGAACCATTTATGATGTTTTTTCCAGGTAGATTTCTTCATTTGTTCCAATTTTTGTTGCTATTAATTCTTCAGCATCTTTTATACAAAACATCGAGATCTTTTTTTATTTTTTGTACGAAAAATAATCCTTTCTTGCTGAAGTTTTTGACACCTTATCGGCAGGTCTTTTTGAAAGTATTTTGCAAAAGTATCAGTTCCGATTGATTCCTCCAAATTCCCCTTGGCTGACTTCCTTCTTTTTATTATCCTCAATCATTACGCTTTGCTTTGCTCTGTATCTCACTTTTTTATATTATCTTTGCATCCGATTAATTTTTAAATAGGTATAGAAAGAAATGATTACAGTTTCAAACGTAGCCGTTCAATTTGGAAAAAGAGTGTTGTATAATGATGTGAACATGAAGTTCACGAATGGTAATATATATGGTATTATCGGTGCTAACGGTGCGGGTAAGTCTACTTTTCTGAAAGTGATTTCGGGAGAGCTTGACCCTACGAAAGGAAGTGTGACACTGGGACCGGGCGAACGCCTTTCTGTCTTGAGTCAGGACCACTTTAAGTTCGATGCCCATACGGTGCTCGATACCGTGTTGATGGGACACACTGTACTGTGGGACATCATGAAGCAGCGTGAAGCCCTTTATGCAAAGGAAGATTTTACCGATGAAGACGGTATTAAGGCGGCGGAACTGGAAGAAAAATTTGCTGAATTGGAAGGATGGAATGCTGAAAGTGATGCAGCTATCTTGCTGAGCGGTCTGGGAATAAAGGAAGACAAGCATTATACACTGATGGGTGATCTGAGTGGTAAGGAAAAGGTGCGTGTGATGTTGGCTCAGGCATTGTTTGGAAATCCTGACAACCTGTTGCTGGACGAGCCTACCAACGACTTGGATATGGATACGGTAACTTGGTTGGAAGAATATCTTTCTAACTTCGAACATACTGTGCTGGTTGTGAGCCACGACCGTCACTTCCTCGATTCAGTTTGTACGCATACGGTAGATATTGACTTTGGCAAGGTAAATCTCTTTGCCGGTAACTATAGCTTCTGGTACGAATCTAGTCAGCTGGCACTTCGTCAGCAGCAGAACCAGAAAGCAAAAGCTGAAGAAAAGCGTAAGGAGCTGGAAGAATTTATCCGCCGTTTCTCTGCCAATGTGGCTAAGTCGAAGCAGACTACCAGCCGTAAGAAGATGTTGGAGAAATTGAATGTGGATGAAATCAAACCGTCATCTCGTAAATATCCGGGTATCATCTTTACGATGGATCGTGAACCGGGAAATCAGATTCTGGAAGTTTCTGGTTTGCGTGCTGAAACAGAAGACGGCGTAGTCTTGTTCAATGATGTGAACTTTACTGTAGAAAAAGGAGATAAGATTGTATTCCTGAGTCGCGATCCGCGTGCCATGACTGCTTTGTTCGAAATTATCAACGGCAATCGTAAGGCACAAGCCGGACACTATAACTGGGGTGTGACTATTACAACAGCTTATTTGCCGCTCGATAATACAGATTACTTTAACAGCGACCTGAATCTGGTTGACTGGTTGAGCCAGTATGGTCAGGGCAATGAAGTAGAAATGAAAGGCTTCCTGGGACGTATGCTGTTCTCGGGTGAAGAAGTGATGAAAAAAGTCAACGTACTTTCGGGAGGTGAAAAGATGCGTTGTATGATTGCCCGCATGCAGCTTCGCAATGCGAACTGTTTGATTCTGGATACTCCGACCAACCACCTGGATTTGGAATCTATTCAGGCATTCAACAATAACCTGAAGATTTATAAGGGTAACGTGCTCTTCTCTTCACACGACCATGAGTTTATCGAAACAGTAGCGAACCGCATTATCGAATTGACACCGAATGGTATCATCGATAAGATGATGGAATATGATGAATATATCACTTCCGATCATATTAAAGAAATGCGTGCACGCATGTATGGTGATAAATAAAAAGGAAACAAAATAAAGAAACGGAGAAGTGGAACTTGTTTCGGGTGCACTTCTCCGTTTTTTTATTTTGTTTTCATCGGACTTGATGACTGCCGATGGAAAACTCTTCAGACTTTCAGGTATTCACCTCCGAATGAAAGCGGAAGCAAGTCTTTGGTTCCTTCCAGTACATAAATGTCATTTTTACTGTAAAGCAGTATCCGCATGGGCTGGTGGAAACGTTGTTCTGTTTCCAGAAGAACCTGACGGCAGGCTCCACATGGGGGAATAGGGGAGTCGAGATAACCCGTTTCGCTGCGGGCTGCAATGGCAAGTGTGTCTACTGCCTGATCCGGATATTGTGAGTTGGCATAAAAGAGCGTGGTACGTTCGGCACATGTTCCTGACGGGTAAGCAGCATTTTCCTGATTGCTTCCGGTTACTACCACACCGTTTGCCAGTAAAGCTGCTGCTCCTACCGAAAAGTGTGAGTAAGGGGCATAGCTTCGTGCCGTAGCTTCTTTGGCAGCATCTATCAGCTTACGGTCTTTTTCGTCCAGTTCTTCGTAACGTAAAGCGCGGATATTTATTTCAATCTTTATTTCTTTCATAGGCAGTGGGGTTTAAAGTTTATACGAATGTAAGGAAAAAAAGGGAGATTTCCTATCATCTGTGGTATTATTCGTGTAAATAGTTTATCTTTGCCCTGCTTTAATTTAAACGGAAAGAAGAATGAAACTATCTCATTGGTTGATATTTATGTGCCTGATGTGTATTACGGTTTCTACGTCGGCACAAAAGCGTAACAAAGTATACGAAGACTATATACATAAATACCGGGGTATCGCTGTAGATGAAATGAAGCATTACCGTATTCCGGCAAGTATTACGCTGGCACAGGGATTGCTGGAGTCGGGAGCTGGAAAAAGTGAGCTGGCGCGGAAATCGAACAATCACTTTGGTATCAAGTGTGGCGGTTCATGGGACGGACGTTCCGTACGTCATGACGATGATGCACGCAATGAGTGTTTTCGTGCTTACAAGCATCCGAAGGACTCTTATCGCGACCATTCAAAATTTTTACGTTCGGGTGCGCGCTATGCCTTTTTGTTTCGTTTGAAAATTACCGATTATAAAGGCTGGGCAAGGGGATTGAAAAAAGCAGGTTATGCTACCGATCCGCAGTATGCCAATCGTCTGATTAATATCATAGAATTGTATGACTTGGATAAGTACGACCATAAAGGGGGACTGGAATGGGCGGAAGAGTTCCCGAATCCTCATCAGCCTTATCTGGCAAACGAACTTCTTTATGTCGTGGCACGACGTGGAGATACATTTAAGTCATTGGGAAAAGAGTTTGATATCAGTCACCGTAAGTTGCGTAAATATAATGAACTGCCTAAGGACTATGTATTCCGCGGTGGTGAGATCGTATATTTGGAAGAAAAGCGTCGTCGTGCTACTAAAGATCATATTGCATATGTTGTTCGTAGCGGTGATTCGATGTATAGCATTTCACAGAAGTTTGGTGTACGACTGGAGCGTCTGTATAAGATGAACAATATGGACCCTGATTCTCCAGCACCGAAAGTTGGAGATATCTTACGCTTGCGTTAACAGCTGCAAAACTTTGGGTTACAGATAAAAAACTCTCCCTGTTTTAGTCTTGCATAATAAATGAGGACTAAAACAGGGAGAGTTTTTTATAAGGATGAAGCAAATGCTTTCGTTTTTCAGGAAGCCTCTTTGCTACTTAATGTATTTGTTGTTATTTGCTGAACTCTTTGTGGAATTCTACTACAGCTTCTATTCCTTTACGGAAAATGTCGAGCGAGAAGTTCTCATTGGGTGAGTGAATGGCATCACTTTCCAGTCCGAATCCCATCAGGACAGTTTTGATTCCCAGAATCTGTTCGAAATCGCTGATAATAGGAATACTTCCTCCGCGTCGTACAGCCAGTGGTTTTTTACCGAATGCCTTGGTAAATCCTTTTTCGGCAGCCTGATAAGCTGGAAGAGATATCGGACATACATAGCCTTCGCCTCCGTGCATAGGAGTAACCTTAACCTGAACATATTCAGGAGCGATGCTGTTGATGTAATCGACAAACAGTTTTGAGATGACTTCATGGTTCTGATGAGGAACCAGACGACAAGATACTTTGGCGTATGCCTTCGATGGAAGAACGGTTTTTGAACCTTCTCCCGTATATCCACCCCAGATTCCGCAGACATCGAACGACGGACGGCAACTGTTGCGTTCCAGAGTAGAATAACCTTTCTCACCTTTCAACGCTTTTACACCGATGGCTTCCATGTATTTCTTTTCATCGAAAGGTATATGGGCTATCATGTCGCGTTCGGCTGCTGGTACTTCCTCTACATCATCGTAGAAGTGAGGAATGGTGATACGGCCGTCTGCATCTATAACCTGTGCAAGCATGCTGCATAACGTGTTTATCGGGTTGGCAACAGCTCCTCCAAAGTGTCCGGAATGCAAATCACGGTTCGGGCCGGTAACTTCTATTTCCCAGTAAGCCAGTCCGCGTAGTCCGGTTGTCAGCGATGGCAGGTCGGCTCCAAGCATACTTGTATCTGAAACGAGGATAACGTCGGCTTTCAGCAATTCCTTATGCTCTTTCAGGAAAGCATTGAGACTGGGTGAGCCAATTTCTTCTTCTCCTTCGAAAATAAATTTCACATTGTGCTTCAGCAATCCTTCTTTTACTACGTATTCGAATGCCTTTGCCTGAATCATAGCTTGTCCCTTATCGTCATCGGCTCCACGTGCCCAAATGTGTCCGTCGCGCACTTCCGGTTCGAAAGGTTGGCTCTTCCATAGTTCAAGCGGTTCGGCAGGCATGACATCGTAGTGAGCATAAATAAGTACGGTCGGTGCATCAGGACTGACGCGCTTTTCTGCGTAGACAAGCGGATTGCCCTGTGAAGGCATAATCATTGCTTCGTCTGCTCCTGCTTCCAGAAGCAACTGACGCCAGCGTTCGGCACAGGCAAGCATATCATCTTTATGTTGAGGCAGGGCACTGATACTGGGTATGCGAATCAGGCTGAAGAGTTCCTCTAAAAAGCGGGATTCGTTTTCTTTGATGTATTGTTTGATTTCCATGGTTATGATTTATAATGTTGAGGCTTTATCGAGTAAATAATAATCGAGTAATGTCATGGCAGCCATAGCTTCTACGATGGGTACAGCACGGGGCAGTACACAAGGATCGTGTCGTCCGCGAGCCTTCAGAATGGTTTCATTTCCGTGAATGTCTACCGTAGGCTGTTCCATGAGAACGGTTGCCACAGGTTTGAATGCTACCCGGAAATAGATATCCTGTCCGTTGCTGATACCTCCCTGAATACCTCCCGAGCGGTTGCTGCGGAAACCTATTTCTCCATTATTGTTATAAAAGATATCATTCTGCTGACTTCCCTTTAGTTCCATGTTGCTGAATCCTTGTCCATACTCGAATCCTTTTACGGCATTGATGCTGAGCATCGCATTTCCCAGTGCGGCATGCAGCTTACCGAATACAGGTTGCCCAAGTCCGACGGGACATCCTTTGATGACGCAGCTTATTACACCGCCGATGGTATCGCCTTCTCCTTTTATACGGAAAATGTAATCGGCCATCTGGCGTGCAAGATCCTGATCAGGACAGCGTACCGGGTTGTTTTCTATGCTGGTTAAATCGTAAGCTGTATAGTCTTTATCCAGTTTAAACGGACCGACCTGTGAAGTAAATGCCGTAATGCTGATACCTAACTGACGTAAGGCAAGCTTGGCTAATGCTCCGGCCACTACGCGGGCTATTGTTTCGCGGGCAGATGAACGTCCTCCGCCCCGATGATCGCGTATGCCATATTTCTGGGTGTAAGTATAATCTGCGTGCGAAGGACGATAGACATCTTTCATGTTGTCATAATCGTTTGAGTGCTGATTGGTATTCCATACGGCAAATCCGATAGGGCATCCTGTTGATACTCCTTCGTATATGCCTGAAAGAAACTCTACTTCATCAGCTTCCTTACGTGCAGTTGTAATGGCAGACTGTCCCGGACGGCGGCGGTTCAGTTCTTTTTGTATAAATTCCATGTCTATGGTAATGCCTGCCGGAAATCCGTCTATCACTCCGCCAATAGCTTTTCCGTGTGATTCGCCGAAACTAGTCAGACGGAATATGTTTCCAAAAGTGTTATTGTACATAGATTCTTTAATGTTCGTTTTTAGTTAGAATTTGCTTCCGGCTCCTCCTCCTCCGAAGCTTCCTCCGCCAAAAGAGCCACCACTGAAGCCTCCACCGCCACTACCTCCGAAACCTCCTCCGAAGAACGGTCCGCCAAGGAAAGGACCTCCGTTGCCTCCACGGTGATGGAAATCGTCTTCGTCACGTACTTGTCTTTGTCGGCGGACAATGTGTCCACAGTTTGTGCAGTGTAGTACGATTTCTTCAGTGCGGATGCCGTTCATACGTGATATCGTTCGTATGGAAAGCTGACGAAGCGTATGTTTATGGCACTGTGGACATCTCTTGCGTTGTCGTACGCTGAACCATAAAAGTGTAGGCACAATGATGAAACAGCATATCAGGATGATGAGAAGTAAATAATCTGTTTCTTCTTCCTTCCGGGGAACGGGAGGTTCACCTGTTCCGTCCAGTTGGCGGCTGATAGCTTGGATACCTGCCAGCATACCGGCATCCCAGTTGCCTTCTCCTAGGTATTTGTTCATGTACCTTACTTGTATCTGTTTGCAGACAGCATCAGGAAGAACACCTTCCAGACCATATCCTGTGGCAAACTGAATGCAACGTTCTTCTGTAACCAGCAGGACAACCAGTCCGTTGTCTTTTCCTTTTTCTCCCACACCGTTCTTTTCTCCCAGCTGATAAGCAAATTCGAAGCAGTCACCTCCGTCTATTTGCTTTACGGCTACGACTAGCGTTTGGACACCAGTCCGTTGCTCCAAAGCAAAAAGTGTAGTGTCCATCGCAGCTACTGCACCGGCACTCAATATTCCATCGGGATTACTGACGTAGCGGGTGCGGTTCTGCAGATGAACCATCGGTATTTCTTCTACCTTATAGGCATGCGACTGTGCCCACAGTGTGGTGAAGATGCTGCAAAGCAGCAGTGCAAGCGATATGATTCTTTTCATTCTTGTTAGAATTTAACTTCTGGAGCTTGTTCGGTTCCTTCCTGAGCTTCGAAATAAGGACGCTTTTCGAATCCGAACATACCGGCAAAGATATTTTTCGGAAAGCGACGGATTGCTGTATTGTATTCGCGCGCTACATTGTTGAAGTTACGGCGTTCCACACTGATGCGGTTCTCAGTACCTTCCAACTGTGCCTGAAGTGTCTGGAAGTTTTCGTTGGCCTTCAAGTCCGGATAATTTTCTGTCACGGCAAGCAGACGGCTCAAAGCACTGCCTACTTCACCTTGTGCACGCTGATATGCTTCCATCTTTTCTGGAGTCAGATCGTCAATGCTTACCGTTGTCTGGGTTGCTTTGGCACGAGCAGACACCACAGCGTCGAACGTTTCCTTTTCGTGTGCTGCATATCCTTTGACGGTATTGACCAGATTAGGTATCAAGTCAGCACGGCGCTGGTATTGGTTTTCTACATTACTCCATGCTGTTCCTACAGCTTCTTCCTGTGATACCATTGAGTTATACGAAGAAATTCCGTAAACAGCAATAACAGCTATTACGGCAATAATGATAATCCATGTCTTTTTCATAAATGTAAATGTTGTATTTGGTTTCTGTTACAAACATACATAAAATTATGCGGAAAACCGAAAGGCTTATTGAAAAAACTGTTAGTTTGCTTTATAAAGGAAAGCATGATTACTAGGATGGAGGTCTTTTTGAATAAAAAAGGAAAAGCTGTTGAACAAAAGTTCGCCGAAATGGTTATTATATATTATTGTTTTATTATTTTTTTTATTTAGTGAAGATTTTATGAAGCGATTTCTTTGTTATTCCTTACTTCTTGTAAGTTCGGTATTACTTGCCGTTGCTTGTAAGAAAGACCCGATAGTTGAAGAGCGGAAGCAGACAATATCTCCGTCGGATGGAAGCTCGGACGAGCATGGAAAAGATAATTCTTCTTCAACTCCGGAAGGTACTCTTATACGTATAGAGATTGTGTCTCTTCCTGTGCAAACGATTTATTTACTTCATGCTGATACTGGTTTAAACCTGGAAGGACTGGTTGTGGAAGGTATATACGATAATGGTAAGCGGGAAAGGCTGTCTGTTTCGGCTGATAATATTTTAGGGTTTTCGGCAGAAAATGTATCAGAAGAACTTCCTGTAACAATTGTTATAGATGGTAAGCAAGCCAGCTTCACAATTAAAGTGGTTGACTATGTAATCAAAGACGGAGTACTGACAGAAGTTTTAATGAAAGAAGGGGAGGAATATCGTCTTCCAACCGATGTAAAGGTAATTGCCTCTTTTGCTTTTGCTTCTTGTTCTTTCAATAAAATCATTTTAAATGAAGGATTGGAGGAAATTCAGGCTGATGCCTTTTCAAACAATCCGGTGAAGGAAATAGTCTTTCCTGAAAGTCTGAAAAAGATAGGTGAATATTGTTTTTATGGTTGCCGGAATCTGATTCAGCTCGATTTAGGACATACCCAAATAAAAACTATACCGATGCGGGCACTTTCGAATGTTGCTGCAGAAACGATTGTTTTACCTGCTTCATTGGAGGAAATAAGCAGTCAGTCGTTATTGCATACAGACAATTTACATTCGATAGCTCTTCCTGAATCTCTGAAGAAAATTGGGATTGAAGCTTTTCGTGAATCAGGATTACGTGAGGTGACTTTACCGAATAGTATTGAACTGATAGAAGAAAGAGCTTTCTATTTGTGTCGTAATCTGCGTCAGGTAAAAAGTACCGGTATCTTAAAGCAGGGAGTGACAGGTATTATGCATCATGGTATTTTCCAATATTGTCCGGATTTATCTGTTGTGGAACTTCCGGAGAGTGTTGAATCTGTAGGGCAAACTCTTTTCTCTGCCAATGTTCACCTTGAAGCTCTTACTCTTGGTCGAAATCTGAAGCATTTAGCTTTTAATACTTTAGGTAACAGTTCTGTGAAGGTGCTTACCGTGAATGCACCGGAACCTCCTTCTTTAGAAATCTATTCTTTACCGGAACAAGTTGAACAGGTTGTCGTTCCCAAAGGTGCGTTACAAGCATACAACCATAAAGTTGACAATGAGAGCCTTCGAAATAGTTGGGGAACATTAGTCGGCAGAATGAAAGAAAGTAACTGATTATTTTGATAGATATAAAAATTCCTCCAAGGGCATTTCTTTGTTTTTGCTCGAGGAGGAATAAAAATCTTCTTAAGGAATATACTTTTTGATGAAATGTTCTACACGTGAGGTATATTCTTCAGGATAATAGAAATAAGAGGTTGCATGGTCAGCTCCCGGAACAATCCAAAGTTCCTTGGGCTGAGGCTTTGCCTTGTAAACTTTATGTACCATATAAGTGGGTACGAAATTATCTTTATCACCGTGGATAAAGAACATTGGTTTTTGGCATTTGGCAACTTGTTTCACAGCAGATGCTTCTTTGAAGTTCCATCCATTTTGCCATTCACATAGCCAGCTGGCAGTATATAGTAAAGGGAATGCGGGAAGTCCGAATTGTTCTTTTAATTCTTTTTGGAACTGATCCCATACACTGGTATATCCACAATCCTCAACGAAGCAACGTATATATGCTGGAAGCTTTTCTCCTGAGAGCATCATGGTAGTGGCAGCTCCCATTGATATACCGTGTACTACTGCTTGTAAGGAATCACCAAACAATGCAGGAGCAATGTCAATCCACTGCATGACATCTTTTCGGTCTAACCATCCCATTTGAATAGCGTCACCTTCAGATAACCCTGTATAGCGTAAATCAGGGAGTAAAATGTTATAGTTTAATGAATGGTTATACAGATAACCGATGTGAAACATGCGGATAGCATTGTCTGTATATCCATGTACGATAATTGCCGTATGCGAGGTGGGCTTCATGGCTCTGGCATAGAAGGCATGCATCCGTATACCATCGGGAGAGATGATAAAAGTATCGCGTAGTGCATGATGATTCTGAAGGCTGTCTACCCATGGGATAATTTGCGGATATTTTTCTCGCATAAAAGTGAAAGAGCCTTCCATATCTTTTCCTCTGTTTTCAGGACGGAGTGAAAAGTTTATCATGTATATGCTTCCTCCGGCAAGTAAACCCACTAGAACCAATAAAAAGATTCCTGTGCCAATGGCAATTCGTTTTTTCATATATAACTTACTGATTGATTTACTTTAATAACAAGTTATATGCCTTATTTGTTCCAGATATCCCATGCACCGAAAGCTTGCAAGAGTAACATTTCTAGTCCGTTCTTTACTACAGCTCCATGTTCACTTCCTTTTCTCATAAATAGTGTTGTATTAGGATTGTATAGCAAATCGTAAAGCAAGTGACGTGGAGTAAGATATTCGTAAGGTATTTCCGGACATTTGTCTGCTTGCGGATACATTCCTACGGGTGTACAGTTTACAATTATTTTGTATTCGTCCATTATTTCCGGTGTCAGTTCTGAATACGTAATGGTATGCTCATTGTGTGCACTTCGTGAAACAAAAAGTGTTTCTATGCCAAGTGTCTTGAGACCATAATTGATGGCTTTTGATGCTCCTCCTGTTCCTAAGATAAGAGCCTTAGTATGAAAAGATTCTAAAAGTGGTTCGATAGATCGGGTAAAACCGATAACATCCGAATTGTGTCCTATCAGTTTAAGTTTTCCTTTATTGCGTTCGAATTTGATAACGTTTACAGCTCCTATAGCTGCTGCGTCTGGGGCTAATTCGTTTAAGTAGGGAATGACCTTCTCTTTATAAGGAATTGTAACGTTTAACCCTTCTAGTGTGGGGTTGGATACAATAACTTGTGGAAAATCTTCTATAGTGGGGATTTCGAAGTTTACGTACTCCGCATCGATATTCTCCGACTGAAATTTTTCATTGAAGAAATTCCTGGAGAAAGAATGTCCGAGCGGATAGCCTATCAAACCGAATTTTTTCATAAAAAAGATATTTAAGTTCTTAATTATTTAGTCGCAAAATAAAGTGTGCAGATGCCTAAGGTCAGTCTTTGGAAGTGTACTTGACTAAAACCAGCCTTGCGGATGATACCTTGCATGATTTCTCCTTGTGGAAAGGCTTTGATGGATTGGGGTAAATATGTATAGGCACTGCGGTCTTTAGAGAAAAGTTTTCCCAATGTGGGTATTACAATTTTAGAATAGAGGGCATATAGTTGTTTCATCGGAAACCATTCAGGTTCTGATAATTCTAAAATAACGAGATGTCCTCCTGGTACTAGTACACGATGCATTTCCTGTAATCCTTTATCCAGATTCTCGAAGTTACGTACTCCAAAAGCTACTGTTATGGCATCAAAGCAATTGTCGGTAAAAGAAAGATTAGTACAATCTTCCTTGGCAAAGGATATGTGTTCGGAGAATCCGGCTTGCTTAACTTTTTCCCGTCCTATGTTCATCATGCCTTCCGAAATGTCTGTACCTATCAATTCCTGCGGATGAAGCATTGTAAAGGCTTGTATGGCGAAATCTCCTGTGCCGGTAGCTACATCCATGATACGTTGAGGATGATAGGGTTTCAGACAGTTAATAGCCTTGCGCCTCCAGCTTTTATCTATTCCCCATGAGAGTACATGGTTCAGGTTGTCGTAAGCAGGAGCAATGTTGTCGAACATTTTTTCTACTTGTACGGCTTTACTTTCGTTTTCGTTGTAAGGTTTGATTTCTTCTTGTGGATAATGAGGCATAAGTTTAATAAAATAAAGGATTGAAGAATGGAAAAAGAAGAATGAAGAACTTGTTTCTAATGAAGATTCCGTTGTATAGAAAGAATCTTCATTGATTGTTCTTCATTCTCCGTTTTAAAATATTATCCTAAGTATTCAGTAACGTTCTTTTCGATGCGTTCTGCCAATTGATCTGTATCAGCTTTAACGAATGTTTCACCTGTGATGTGCTCATACAATTCAATATAGCGGTCGCTGATAGAAGATACGATTGCCGGAGTCATTTCAGGAACTTTCTGTCCTTCTTTACCCTGGAATCCGTTTGCCATCAACCATTCGCGAACAAATTCTTTTGATAACTGCTTCTGAGGTTCACCGTTTTCAAAACGTTCCTGGTATCCTTCTGAATAGAAGTAGCGGCTTGAATCAGGAGTATGAATTTCGTCCATCAGATAGATTTCTCCATTGTGCTTTCCGAATTCATATTTAGTATCTACAAGGATCAAGCCACGTTCTGCTGCCATCTGTGTACCACGTTCGAACAGAGCCAGTGTATAACGTTCGAGAGTTTCATATTCTTCAGGTGTAGCAAGTCCCTTAGCCAGAATTTCTTCCTTGGAAATATCTTCATCGTGCATACCCATTTCAGCTTTAGTTGTCGGGGTAATGATCGGGTGAGGGAATTTTTCATTTTCACGCATACCTTCCGGCAAACGTACGCCACAAATTTCACGAACTCCACTCTTGTAAGCACGCCATGCACTTCCGCACAAATAGCCGCGTACAATCATTTCTACAGGGAATCCTTCACACATAACACCTACGGTTACCATAGGGTCGGGAGTCGCTAATTTCCAGTTGGGGCAAATATCTGTCGTTGCATCGAGGAATTTGGCTGCAATCTGATTCAGCATTTGTCCTTTGTAAGGAATACCTTCAGGCAATACTACATCGAATGCAGAAATACGGTCGGTAGCAACCATTACTAACTTTTCATCATTGATGTTGTAAACATCGCGCACTTTGCCGTGATATACACTTTTCTGTCCCGGAAAGTGATAGTCTGTTTTAGTTAAAGCTTTACTCATTTTCTTTCTATATTTAGTAATGAATATATTTTCTTACTTACAAATCCAGTTATTGGAGAGAAGGTTTGTCTGTATTTTTCAGGCTTTTCGTTTTCTCTTCAAATTTTTCGTAAGCCTCTACAATACGGGTTACCAGCTTATGGCGTACAATGTCTTTCTTGTTCAGTTCTATGAAGCTGATACCTTTTACACCTTTAAGAATCTTGATAGCCTGTACCAGTCCCGATGTTTGTGATGAGGGAAGGTCTATCTGTGTCATATCCCCTGTAACGATCATTTTGGTATTCATACCCATTCGGGTAAGAAACATCTTGATTTGTTGTGTGGTAGTGTTTTGTGCTTCGTCAAGGATGACAATTGCATCATTTAATGTTCGTCCACGCATGAAAGCAAGAGGAGCAATCTGTATGATGTTCAGCTCCATGTATTCCTTCAGTTTGGCAGCAGGTATCATATCTTGAAGAGCATCGTACAATGGTTGCAGATAAGGGTCTATCTTGTCTTTCATATCTCCAGGCAAGAAACCTAACTTTTCGCCTGCTTCTACTGCCGGACGGCTTAATATGATTTTTTTGATTTCTTTATTCTTAAGAGCACGTACTGCCAATGCGATAGCAGTATACGTTTTACCCGATCCGGCTGGGCCGATAGCAAAGATCATGTCATTCTTATCGAATTCTTTTACCAGTTTCAGCTGGTTGGTACTTCGGGGGGTAATGGGTTTTCCGGTGACGCTATATACAATTACATCGCCAGTCTTTTCGATTTGCGGTTTGTTCCCTTTTATGATGTCCAATATCGCTTCTTCGTTCAGCGAATTATAACGTGCGCAATGTTTTTCCAAAGCGAGTATTGCTTCTTCGAATGCACACATTTCTTCTTCATCCCCCATTACTTTTATGACATCTCCGCGTGCCACAATGCGTAACTTGGGGAACAATGCCTTAATCATTTGCATATTGGCATTGTTTACACCGTAAAAAATAACCGGATCAATATCTTCTAATACAATATGTTTTTCGATCATTCAGATTATTTTGATATGCTCGTTTGTTTATTTTTCTGCAAATTTAATCATTCCTTTTTATCTGTACACGATATACGGTAAATTAATTTCTGCTTTCTGCCAGCTGTTTGCTGTCTATTTGTTGTACGATTACCGCAATGTGAGGTGAACTAAGGAAGTTTCTCTTCATGAATTTTTAAAAGACAGCTTTCTTTTTTATCTTTGTGCCCTTGTATTTTCTATGAATTTTGGGAAAAAGATTGACTGGAAACATGAAAAGACTAACAGGAATAACATGTATGATAGCTTTGGTTGCAGCTGGTATATTGGGTAGCTGTGGCCATGAAGACAAGTCTATCAAACTGAATAATCCACGCAATATTCGTGGGGTGGTGAGTTACAAAAGAAGTTTTGGTGATTTAAATGATGTACAGCTGGCTTCTGCACGCCGTATAGGGATACGTCCTATATCCTCGCGTGAAGCAGCAGTCGACTTGGATGGTGATTTAAAAGAGATCGTATCGTGCGAACGCTATGATGTAGATTCTCTGACTCACTCCATACCTTTTCTTGTTCCTCGTGCAGCTGCTTTACTGGATACCCTTGGTATAAATTTTCTGGATTCTCTGGAAAGTAAAGGACTGAACCCTAATAAAATAATCGTAACTTCTGTTTTACGTACTAAGGATGATGTGAAAAAACTGCGTCGTACCAACGGAAATGCGTCGTTGAACTCCTGTCATTTTTATGGTACTACTTTCGATGTAAGCTGGAAACGTTTTACTAAGGTGGAGGATCCAGACGGACGTCCGATGCAAGATGTGAGCGCCGATACACTGAAACTGGTCCTGTCGGAAGTCTTGCGTGATTTGCGCAAAGCAGAACGCTGCTACGTAAAGTATGAATTGAAACAGGGATGTTTTCACATAACGACAAGATAATCAGAAATGTTCAGATATTTTGTTTATTTAGCTTACGATGGTGCCAATTATCATGGCTGGCAGATTCAGCCAAATGGCAATAGTGTGCAGGAAACATTGACTCGTGCACTTATCACTTTTTTGCGTGATGATGCAATAGAAGTAACTGGTGCCGGAAGAACAGATGCTGGAGTACATGCCCGCCTGATGGTAGCTCATTTTGATATCGAGCGGATGCTGGATTGTGATAGTGTGACAGACAAACTGAATCGTTTACTGCCTCCAGATATATCTGTATATCAGGTTCGCAGAGTAAGACAAGATGCTCATGCCCGTTTTGATGCGACTTATCGCACTTATAAATATTATATCACAACCCGTAAAGATCCCTTCAACCGGAATTATGCCTGGAGAGTTTTTCAGTCATTGGATTTTGATAAGATGAATGAGGCAGCAAAGGTTTTGTTTGAGTATACAGATTTTACCAGCTTCAGTAAATTGCATACAGATGTAAAGACAAACAATTGCCGTATCATGCATGCACGTTGGGAACAGATAGGGGAAGATGAATGGGTATTCACTATTCAAGCCGACCGTTTCTTGCGTAATATGGTTCGTGCCGTAGTTGGTACACTGGTGGAAGTGGGACGAGGAAAACTTACTGTAGAGGGATTCCGTAAGGTAATAGAAGAAAAAAATCGCTGCAGTGCAGGTACATCGGTTCCGGGACATGCCTTATTTCTTGTTGATATTGGCTATCCCGACGACTTGTTTGCTGTCTGTTGAGGCTAATTCTTTTCTGTCAGATATTTCCAGTATCGTACCGGCATGTCTTTTTTATGCTTGACAGGATTCAATCTTTCTTTGATACAGATAGATTTAAAATAGCTTTTCCATAATGTTTGGAAAAGCTTTTCGTTTTTATCCAGCAGACTTTCGTCCAGTTTTCCTGTCAGCAGATGCGTCTGTTTAGGATCTGCAAATGTGATTTCATTTACTTCTTTTCCATCATAATAGTAACCGTAATGTCTTTTTACATCATAAATAAGCCATTTCTGATCGGCAAAACGATCACGAAAATGCCGGATAGTAAGAGGAAACACATCATATAGCGGTTCCATGGCTCCGTAATATATGCCTTCGGTAGTTTTCTGGAAACGCATGAACTGTAAAATGCGGTAACGTTCATCGGCTACTTTTTTCCCTAATTTTGAAACGGTAAGAATATCAGGATCTGCAAAATTAGTTTCTATTGAGCGTGAAGCGTCAGTTATTTTCCGTATATAGCGGAATAGCACGATAGCTATGTCGGAAGCTTCCGACAGCCAGCTGTAAGTTAGCATGGAGAGTGCTCCTTTTGATAACTTTTTTCCCAATGATTTCCAGACTCGTTCCGCTTTTTCATCATCAGTTATAACAGTATATGTTTCATCATAAAAAAGAGGGAGAGTGTCTCCCTCTTTTATGATAGAATCGGGGAATTTCTTAAGTCTGTATGCCTCAAATACAGCTGTAAGAAGTCCCTCAAATGTTTTATCGTACTGGAAAATTATCATAGATTCCGGATAGATAGGTGTTATTCGATATCTTCCAGAATGATAGAGTAACTTGCTTCAAAGCTTTTTCCGGGAGCAAGATGCTGCATCCATTCTCTGTCTTTGAATTCTCCTTCATAACCTACTGTGTCACAACGTCCGTACCAGGGTTCGATACACACAAAAGGAACATTGGGATAAGTTGCGCTTGGTGACCATACTGCAACCAGCGGACTATTGAATTCCAGACTGATGTATGGTTGTTGCTTTTTATCCAGAAGAGTTATTTTTTTCAGCTGGCTATTGTCGAACATGTACGTATCGCATGCAAATGTATCTCGTCTTAATTCCATCAGGCCTTCATGCAAGGTCAAGGTATGACGCTGAGGTAGTACACATCCTTTTTCTGCAGGAGAAATATACTCTAATGTTTTGATTTTTTTCCCAAAATCGAGGAATCCTCTTTCATTTGTTTCAGGATTCAGGTCACGGTAGTAAAATGCCGGATGAGCACCTATCTGAAAATGAAGATCTTTGTCGCCAGTATTTTGTACACTCCACATTACTTCAATACGGTTGCCTTTCAGGCGGTATCCTATTTCGAGCACGAAAGGAAATGGATATACTTTCATTGTCTCTTCGTTGCTTTCTAAGGTATAGATTGCTGCATTTTCTTCCTCGTATGTAAGCTGGAAGTCCATGTCGCGGGCAAATCCGTGTTGTCCTAACGAATATGTTTGTCCTTTATGGCGGTAGGTATTATTCCATACTCGTCCTACTATCGGGAACAATACAGGAGAATGACGTCCCCAAAATTGAGGATCGGCTTGCCATAAATATTCGGTTCCGTTTGCATAAATACTTACCAGTTCTGCACCGTGATCGGCAATTTGAATACTGATTTTATCGTTCGACAGATTTTTCATATATTCTATTTTTTATTGTTAGTTTATTCTTGTTGTTCATTGATTGAAATAGTGTAGTTAAAATCCACTATTCAAAAGTAATGATTTTATAGGATGGTTGTGTATAATTTTTAAACTTATTTTTGTATGTTGATTGTTTTTACATACATTTGTCTTGTTAATCGGGATGAAAGGAAATAAGATGTGTAGATTACACCTTATATTATTATATGTTTGTCTAATATTGTGTACAGGTTGTATTTCCGGCGAAAGAAAAGATTCTCATGTTGTCACCGATGAATGGAAGATAAAGCAGATGGAATTGTTGCTGGAAAATGATCCGGGGACAGCTATGTACAAAATGGATAGTCTGCTGCCTTATCTGAAAGACAGCATGTCTTATTACCGTGGCATTGTGTTTAAGTCGAAAGCTTATATGTTAATGTCACGTATCGGTGATGCATCTCGTATGCTTCGGCAGGCTAGCTCGTTTTGTACTTCTCCTTCTAAAGAAGATAAAAGCGATTTATATGCTTCTGTCTGTAACATGGAGGGAAATATACTGGCGCGGCAGGCAAAGTTTGACTCTGCACGAGTTAAATTTCTTCAAGCATATGAACTTTATATGCATACGGGTAATAAGTTAAAGCGATTCAATGTTATGTTGAATCTGGCCGATGCTTTTCTTCGTGAGGGAGCATGTGATAAAGGAGCTTTGTGGTATCATCGTTCGCTGAGATTGGCTGATTCATTGGGCTTGCCTAAAAGTCAGTGCTTCCCTGTATATTATGGACTGGGACAAGTTTATATGCAGTTGCACGATTTTGAACGGTGTGATTTTTATTTCGATCGTGCTGGAGAGTACTATGATGAAATGAAACCTTATGAAAAAGGTATCTATCTGAATAACAGAGGTAATTCTTATTATTATCGTCAGGATTATAAAACAGCGTTAAAATATTTTCGTCGTTCGTTGGCACATGCCTTGGCGCATCCTGAAATGGAGTATGAGCGTAACTTGACAATGATAAACTTGGGCGAAGTATTTTTGCTGATGAATCATACCGATTCCGCCTCTTATTATTTGTCAAGATGTCGTGATTTCTTTCAAAAAGAAGATAATAATAGTGCTCTTTATTATATTGATACGCAACTTATTGAGCTGGCTCTGAAAGAAGGAAATCTGTCGCTTGCAAAGAAACGTCTGGATGAGGCTGTGGTTCCGGATTTTGTAGAGCCTAACATGGTACATATCCGTAACCGTTATTTGCAACATTATTTTGAGGAAAGTAAAGATTATCGTCGTGCTTACTATTATTTGGTGGAAAATAGCCGGATAGATGATTCTATACGAAGCGAGCGTATAAAAATGCGTACACAGGAAATTGCTATGAAGTATCGTCGTGACAGTATTTTGATGAAAAAAGAAATGCTTATTCAACAGGCAGAAAATAAGGTGCTTCATTTAAATCAGTGGCTGTACGGAGGGGGAATTGTGTTATTGGTATTTATGCTTATTGCTGGAGCATGGATAGCCTATCGAAGTCGCAAGCGGGACAAAGAAGAGTGGATGATGAGAAATGCCATGACGTCTTTGCGACTGAAAAATATTCGTAACCGTATTTCGCCGCATTTTATTTTTAATGTACTGAACAGAGAAATAAGCTCTTTAAAAGATAGAGAAAGTAATCACCGTTTATATGAGCTGGTTAAGTTAATAAGATATAATCTGGAATTGGCGGAAAGTCTGGCTGTAACTTTAGCAGAAGAATTGGATTTTGTGAAGACTTATATTGGCCTTGAGGAGCAAGTTTTACAACCGGGATTTGAATTTCATATTGATATAGATCCAGCATTAGACATACACAGGGTGAAGATACCTGTAATGTTATTACAGATACCTGTTGAAAATGCAGTAAAACATGCTTTAAGTTGTAAGGACGGAATCCGGATGTTGTGGATTGAAGTAAAAAAAGATAAAGATTGTATTAAGGCTTTGGTACGTGATAATGGTGGAGGCTTTAAAGTGAAAAGCAACAGTTACGGAACTGGTACGGGGATGAAAGTGCTGTCACAGACTATTCAGTTACTGAATTCGTACAACCGTTATCCGTTGATTATGCAAATAAACAATGTTGAGATAAAAGAAAGAGGAGAGTTAGGATGTGAAGTTAAGTTTACTATTCCGCTTGACTATTCATATCTGTTAGGAAGAGCAAAGGATACTAATTTATGGAAAAGGTGTATAGAACAGTTATCATTGATGATGAAGAGAGTGCAATAGATAATTTGTGCTTTGAGTTACAACGTTATTCTTATATTTTGGTAGAGGGTAAAGCAAAGACTGGTACATTAGGATTGAAAATAATAGAGAGAGTTCGTCCTGATTTAGTGTTTTTGGATGTAGAACTACCCGATATGCTGGGTATGGATGTAGTGGCAAGACTGGAGGGCTATGTTTCCTGGAATATGAAAATCGTGTTTTACACTGCACACGACAGATATGTGATTGATGCACTTCGGGCAAAGGCTTTCGATTTTCTTCTAAAGCCAGTAGAACCAGCTGAGCTTCAGATTGTTCTGTCACGCCTGTGTAAACCTGAATATATAGTGCATAACTATATGCCTCCTGTTACTGCGGATGCCGGAAAACCGTTTGTGGTAACAACTCCTACTGGTGACTTACGTTTTTTGCATACTTCTGAAATCGGTTATTTCCGTTATCAGTCTGGGCGGAAGATTTGGGAAGTAGCATTGACCAATGGAACTTTTCTCCCTTTAAAAAGAAATACTACTGCCGAACAGCTTTGTGCATACGATACTGCTTTCACTCAAATACATCAGTCGTATATTATCAATTTACATTATCTTATTATGGTTCAAGATAATCGCTGTATCATGTATCCACCTTTTAATTCTTTGGAAGAACTTGTTGTTTCTAAAAAGTATAAAAAGAAAATGATAGAGCGTTTTTATCAACTTTGAGACAAAAATATCTGCTTGAAACAAGTGCAGGATATTCTGTCTAAAATATCAGCATATTTTAGGAAAAACATGCTGATATTTTTTTTAAATTCGTACAATTGTCCGGAATCTTTGTACGAAAAAATCAGGTGTTTTGCTGAGGTTTTATGCTTGATTGTAGCTTGATATTTGGAGCTTTTATTGATGATTAGCCGAACATATCGGGTAATGATATTGACAGAATATTTTTTCACATAGTCGCGTTTTTTGTATGTTTAGTACATGATTAGTTCCACATAGTCCAATAATCTGCTTTTTGTAACTTTTTGTTAACAGAAAAGTTCTTATTTTTGCATCCGTTAAGATAATAGAGAGTAATTATGTGGACTAGTACATTAAAAAAAGGTTTATTTTTAATTGGGGGATTGTTTTTAGGGGGAGCAGTACATGCCCAGTATCTTCGTACCTCTTATTTTATGGAAGGAGCAAGCTCACGCTTGCAGTTGAATCCGGGTTTACAACCATCGGGAGGATATTTTAATATTCCGGTTTTGGGATCGTTCAATATAGGAGCATATTCTGATGTGTTGGGTATGAGTGATATTGTGGGTGTTCTCGACTCTGGTTCAGATTTGTTTACTAATGATGACTTGTATGGCCGACTTAAAGCGGACAACCGTTTGAATGTTAATCTGAATACAGATATCTTGTCTTTTGGATGGTACAAAGGAAAAGGTTTTTGGAGTGTAAATGTAGGTTTGCGTACCGATATTGGAGCTTCTATTCCTAAAAACATGTTTGATTATTTGCGTGATGCAGATCAGTTCGATTTAAGTCGCGGAACCCTTCAAGGTAATATTACAGACATGAACTTTAAAGTGAATGCGTATGCTGAGGTTGGATTAGGGTATTCTCGTCCTGTAAATGATAAATTGACTGTTGGAGGACGTGTAAAGGTTCTGTTAGGTGTTGCTCATGCAGAAATGCAAGTTGATGAATTTGCTGTAGATATGAATATACCTCAGAATCCGGATGATCCTAATAGTTGGAATGGTACATACGGTGGTTCTACAACGGCGCGTGCGCATATTATGACTTCAATAAAAGGAGGTGGACTTAGTTTCGCCGATTCGTATGACAGTAATGGAAATGCTATCCGTCAGATTGACGGATTCGACTTCGATGGAGGAGGTTTTGGTATTGCCGGTACTGGATTCGGAGTTGATTTGGGAGCAAGCTATAAGTTACTTGATAACCTGAACCTATCAGCTGCTGTACTCGATTTAGGCTTCATAAAGTGGAACAGCAGCAATACGACTGTAGCTTCTGTAAACGAAAATGCCGATGTCAAAATCGACCAAAGCAATTATCAGGAATATTTGGATGGAGATTTCCTTAATCTTGAACGTTTTAATTTGGCTGAAGATAAAGAGGCTGCTTCTTCATATAAAACAAAACTATCATCTACACTTCTGTTGGCTGGTGAATATACATTTTGGGACAATAAGTTGAGTGTTGGAGCTATGTATGGTGTACACTTTGTTCAGCCTAAAGCATTAAATGAACTTACGTTCTTGGCAACTATACGTCCGAAAAACTGGTTTAATGCAGCTCTAAGTTATTCTCCTATTCAGGCAGGTGGAAAATCATTCGGACTAGCCTTAAAACTGGGAGGATTGTTTATTGGTACTGATTATATGTATTTTGGCAGCAACTCCAAGGCTGTTAATGGATTTATAGGTTTGTCGATTCCATTGGGAAAGAATAAACCCACCGATGATGCTATTTGATATAGATGATAAATTATATTCTAAGATTTTAGTTGGTTGATTTTTATAGAGGGGCTGTCTGCTCATTTCATGGTTCTTGTTCTTGTCTGTCTTAGAACTATGATAATGAGAAACAGCCTTCTCTTTTTTTATATACTTACTTCTTTCAGTTTCGTACCGTTTAGGTCATAAATAGAAACCTTTCCATCTTCGAATATTGTAAACGTAGGTACATTTCCACCTTTGGGGAAAGTAACAGAACCTGTGTTACATATCACCATATTTTCTTTCTTTTCAAGTTTCCACAAGTGAGTGTGTCCGTAGAAGAAGTAATCATGTTTTCCCTTTGGAAGTTTCTCCTCATTATATACATGTCCATGTGTCAGGAAAAGTCGTTTCCCGTTATCTGCTACCAAAGCGTAATCCGCTAGAATAGGAAAATCGAGCAGCATCTGATCTACCTCAGAATCACAGTTGCCTCGTATGGCAATAATTTCATCTGCCATGCTGTTGAGACGTTCTGCTATTCCTTTGGGATTAATTCCTTCAGGGATGCTGTTTCGGGGACCATAATTCAAGATATCACCTAGTATGAACATCATGTGGCAAGCTTGCTCTTTATAAAACTCTAAGACTTTTTCCAAGGCTGGCAGTGAGCCATGTATGTCGGATACAATTAAATATTTCATGATAATGTTATTATAAATTTGCGCAAAAATAGAAAGTTTTCTGAAAACATATAGAAGTATTTTTACGATATTTTCGGTGTTGAAATATATTGTTATATAGAATGGAATATTTTGCTAATTTTTATAATAAAAATTGGTAAAATACGATTATTTTCATATAAATATTTCTGTTTGATAGATATTTTGGGCTTTATTTGCAATTATTAACTAAGAAATGCTTACATTTGTATCAACTAAACGATAAAAACTATGTGGAGTAATACATTAAAAAAAGTCTTGTTTATGGCTGGAGGACTCTGCTTTGTGGGGGGAGTACATGCCCAGTATCTGCGTACATCTTATTTTATTGAAGGATCAAGTGCTCGTTTGCAGCTGAATCCGGCTTTGCAGCCTACTCGTGGATTTGTAAATGTTCCTGTCCTTAACTGTTTTGTAGGAGCTTCTTCTAATGTTTTAGGAATAACAGATATTATTAAAATGCTTGACTCTGGTCAGGATGTGTTTCCTAATGATGATTTGTATAATCGCCTTAAAGACTATACTCGTTTTAATGTAAGAGCAAATACAGATATCCTTTCTTTTGGATGGTATAAAGGAAAAGGGTTCTGGACTGCTAGTGTAAGATTGCGTACAGATGTATCTTCTTCAATACCTAAGACTATGTTCGAATATTTACGTAATATCAGTAGTCTGGGAGTAAATTCCAGAAGTACAGGTATAGCTTCAAGAGCTGCAACTTTTCAGCGCAATATTTCTGATATGGAATTTGACATAACCTCTTTTACAGAATTAGGAGTAGGATATTCTCGTCCAATAAATGATAAGTTAACAGTGGGTGGACGCTTTAATTTGTTGCTTGGACTTTCACACACAGATGTAGAGGTTGATAACTTTTCGTTGAATGTAGAAATACCAGATGATATATCACAAGCTTATAGTTATGCAACATCTAAGTCACATGTGAAAACCTCAATGAAAGGTGGCGGTTTGACTTTTTCGGATGTAAATGACGGTAGTGGAAATACATTACGTCAGGTTGATGGATATAATTTCGATATAGGTGGCTTTGGTATAGCAGGTACAGGAGTTGGTATTGATTTGGGAGCCACTTATAAAGTTATGGATAATTTGACTGTATCAGCTTCTTTACTTGATTTAGGATTTATCAGATGGAGGAGTGGGGTAACAACTGTAGCTTCATCTGATGAAAATGCGAAAGTGGAAATCAATGAAAATAACTACTTGAACTATTTGAGTCGTGATTTCATGGATCTTAAGCGTTTCAATATGTTTGAAGACAAGAATGCTGTTGCTGCATATACGACAAAGCTTTCATCAACTTTTTTGGCTGCTGGCGAATATACTCTTATGGATGATAAATTGAGTTTGGGAGCAATGTATAGTGTTTATTTCGTTCACCCTAAGACACTGAACGAACTTACTTTTTCTGCTACAATACATCCTAAGAGCTGGTGTGATGCAGCTTTAAGTTATTCTCCTATTCAAGCTGGAGGTAAGTCATTTGGTATGGCTTTGAAATTGGGTCCTGTATTTTTTGGTACTGATTATGTATATTTTGGAAATAATACAAGTACAGCTAACTTCTATTTCGGAGTATCATTCCCGATAGGACAGAAAAGACCTGATTCAATTTAAGAATAAGATATCTTTGAAGACTTAGGCTTTCTTTGAAGAGTTTGATTTGAATTACAGACTTTGTTTATTTCATGCTTTATATATGGTAATAAACAAAGTCTGTTTTATTTTGTGATAACTTGAGTTGCCTTTACAAGTATTCTCTGTTGATTTATATCTTTATTACTGCCTGATAAACATAGTAAATAGGCTGATTGTCAGTGTTTTTATAGATAAGTTCCCTTGTTAAAGTTACTGCTTAATTTTATTGTGTCAATAAGTTATTGATGATTAGAAAAATATCGCACAACAATGATATCTTATTATTATGTTTTTATAGTAATCAGTAGCTGTAATATTGGTAAGGAAATGAGGAGAATGGATAAATAAAAAAGAGATTCAAGAAATAGTTCTTGAATCTCTTTTATTATTTATCAGAATACTTGTTTAATAAAACAGGAGAATTATTCTTCACTCCAGTCCATTGCAGCCATACGCTTGTAAGAAGCATAACGTTTCTTAGCCATGTCTTCACAAGCAGCGAACAAGTCTGCAGCTTCAGTAGGATACTGTTTCATTACAGAAGCGAAACGAACTTCACCCTTCAAGTAGTCTTGGAAGCCTTCCCAGTTTGGTTCTTTAGAGTCAAGTGAGAACGGATTCTTACCTTCTTCTTCCAATGCTGGGTTGAAGCGCCACAAGTGCCAGTAACCACATTCTACAGCCTTAGCTTCCTCAGCCTGAGATTTACCCATACCAGCTTTCAAACCGTGGTTGATACATGGAGCATATGCGATAACCAATGATGGACCTGGATAAGCTTCTGCTTCGCGGATAGCTTTCAAAGTCTGAGCCTGGTCAGCACCCATAGCAATCTGAGCTACGTAAACATAACCGTAAGTAGTAGCAATCATACCCAGGTCTTTCTTACGTACTCTCTTACCTGAAGCAGCGAACTTAGCGATAGCACCCAGAGGAGTAGCCTTAGATGACTGACCACCAGTGTTAGAGTAAACTTCAGTATCCAATACCAGGATGTTTACATCTTCGCCAGAAGCGATAACGTGATCCAAACCTCCGTAACCGATATCGTATGAAGCACCGTCACCACCGATAATCCATTGTGAACGTTTGATCAGATAGTCCTTGAATTCAGCGATAGTAGCGCAGTAAGAGCATTTATCTTTTGCAGCTTCTACCATCGGGATGATCTTTTCAGCAGCAGCTTTGCTCTTATCAGCATCGTTGCGGCCGTCGATCCATTCCTGGAATGCTTCTTTGTATTCTGCTGGAGTACCTTCTGCAGCGATAGCAGCTTTCATAGCTTCTTCCAGACGGTTACGCAGTTTCTTGTTAGCCAATTCCATACCCAAACCGAATTCGCAGAAGTCTTCGAACAATGAGTTAGCCCAAGCAGGACCCTGACCTTTTTCGTTTGTTGTGTAAGGAGTTGAAGGAACAGAACCAGAGTAGATAGAAGAACATCCAGTAGCGTTAGCAACCATTTCACGGTCACCGAACAACTGAGAAATCAATTTAACGTATGGAGTTTCACCACAACCAGAGCAAGCTCCAGAGAATTCGAACAATGGCTGAGCGAACTGAGAGTTCTTAACGTTAGCCTTGATGTCTACCAAGTGCTGTTTAGACTTCACGTTTTCAGCGCAGTAAGTCCAGTTAGCAGCTTCAGCCAACTGAGTTTCAAGCGGCTTCATAGTCAGAGCCTTGCCACCCTTCTTCGGGTTACCCGGACATACGTCAGCACAGTTACCGCAACCCAAGCAGTCCATAACGTCTACCTGTACACGGAATGTCATGCCGTCGAACTGTTTTCCTACAGCTTTCAGTGTCGGGAAGTTTGCACCAGCCTGTTCGTTTGCATCCAATACGAATGGACGGATAGCAGCGTGAGGACAAACATAAGCACACTTGTTACACTGAATACAAGTTTCAGGATTCCATTCTGGAACGAATGCAGCTACACCACGTTTTTCGTATTTAGCTGTACCCTGATGCCATGTACCGTCTTCGATACCCTTGAATGCAGATACTGGTAACAAGTCACCGTCCTGAGCGTTGATAGGACGAACAACTTCGTTGATGAATGCTGGATCATTGTTTGCAGCAGCAGCTTCAACTTCCAAGCTAGCCCATGCAGGATCTACTGTCAGTTGTTTGTATTCACCACCACGGTCAACAGCAGCGTAGTTCTTGTTAACTACATCTTCACCCTTCTTACCGTAAGACTTAACGATGAATTTCTTCATCTGTTCTACAGCCAAGTCAACAGGAATTACACCTGTGATACGGAAGAATGCAGACTGCAGGATAGTGTTGGTACGGTTACCCAAACCAATTTCCTGAGCAATCTTAGTTGCGTTGATATAGTAAACAGTGATATTGTTTTCTGCGAAATATTTCTTAACCTTGTTAGGCAGGTTCTTAGCCAATTCTTCGCCTTCCCAAATAGTGTTCAGCAAGAATGTACCGTTCTTACGCAGACCGCGAGTTACATCGTACATGTGCAGATAAGCCTGTACGTGGCAAGCTACAAAGTTAGGAGTAGTTACCAAGTAAGTAGAACGGATAGGATGATCACCGAAACGCAAGTGAGAGCAAGTGAAACCACCTGACTTCTTAGAGTCATAAGAGAAGTAAGCCTGGCAGTATTTGTTAGTGTTGTCACCGATAATCTTAACAGAGTTCTTGTTAGCACCTACAGTACCGTCAGCACCCAGACCGTAGAATTTAGCTTCGAACATACCTTCGCCACCCAAAGCGATTTCTTCTTTTTGTGGAAGAGAAGTAAATGTAACGTCATCTACGATACCGATAGTGAAGTGGTTCTTAGGAGTTGGCAATGCCAAGTTTTCGTATACAGAAAGAATCTGAGCAGGAGTTGTATCCTTAGAACCCAAACCGTAACGTCCACCTACGATAAGAGGAGCATTTTCCTGTCCGTAGAAGCAGTCTTTTACGTCAAGATACAAAGGTTCGCCGTTTGCACCCGGTTCTTTTGTACGGTCAAGAACTGCAATACGTGTAGCAGTCTTAGGTACAGCTGCCAAGAAATGTTTAGCAGAGAACGGACGATACAAGTGAACTGAAACCAAACCAACTTTTTCGCCATTAGCTACCAAGTGGTCGATAGCTTCACGAGCAGCTTCTGTTACAGAACCCATAGCGATGATTACGCGTTCAGCATCTTCAGCACCATAGTAGTTGAACAAACCATAGTTACGTCCTGTAATCTTATTGATTTCATTCATATATTCTTCTACGATAGCAGGAACTGCTTCATAGAACGGATTGCAAGATTCTCTGTGTTGGAAGAAATGATCTGGGTTTTCAGCCATACCACGAGCAACTGGCTTGTTAGGGCTAAGTGCGCGTTCACGGAATTCAGCTAAAGCTTTCTGGTCTACCAGCGGAGCGAGATCTTCGTTTTCAAGCATTTCAATCTTCTGAATTTCATGAGAGGTACGGAAACCGTCGAAGAAGTTCAGGAATGGAACGCGAGATTTGATTGTTGACAAGTGAGCTACACCAGCCAAATCCATAACTTCCTGTACAGAACCTTCGCACAGCATAGCGAAACCAGTCTGACGGCAAGACATAACATCTTGGTGGTCACCGAAGATACACAATGCATGTGAAGCCAATGTACGAGCTGATACATGGAATACGCAAGGCAAGAATTCACCTGCAATTTTGTACATGTTAGGAATCATCAACAGAAGACCCTGAGAAGCTGTATAAGTAGTTGTCAATGCACCAGCCTGAAGAGAACCATGTACTGCACCAGCAGCACCACCTTCAGATTGCATTTCTTGAACCAAAACAGTTTCACCGAAGATGTTTTTACGACCTGCGGCTGCCCATTCGTCTACATATTCAGCCATTGTAGAAGATGGGGTGATAGGATAAATAGCTGCAACTTCTGAGAACATATATGAAATATGTGCTGCAGCCTGGTTACCATCACAAGTGATGAATTTTTTTTGTTTAGTCATACAATTACTAATTATATTTAGGTAATAAAATCTGTGCCGTTAAACGTTAATAAAGAAAACCGAACAACCATAAAGGTATTTGGTTTCCATGTCCTAATTCTGATTTATGCATGGCATAATAGATATTAGGATTGTTCTTGAACTTATATCCTTCATTGCAAATGCGGAAGTTTAAATTTTCGTCTACTATGAAAGATGTTCCTTTTTCTCCTTTGTTTACTTTATGGTCTTTCCATAGTGAATTAACGAAAAATGTTTCCAGAACATCTTGCTCTTCTACTTTTACCGGATAAATACTGTACATCAGATTTGTATTATGCATCATGATTTTAGCCGGCTTTTTGGGGAAGACCTCACCTTTGGGATAAACCATATTTATGAGTCGTGCGTCGGCAAGATACTTGATATAGTTCATTACTGTAGCACGAGAGGTTTGTATGTCGGTAGCCAGTTGACTGACATTAGGGGCAACTGGACCATCCACTGCCAACAAATATAATAATTTTTTTATTTTGGATAGATATTTTAGTTCAATTTGTTTGATAAGAAGTATGTCTACTTCTATCATCATATTCATGGTTTTTAATAAGTTTTCTGAGAAGTTTCTTTTTTCCAGAAAAAAAGGATAAAATCCATGATGTATGTAGTCTTGAAAATAGTTAAGCGGATTTGTGTGAGGCAATATTGTTTTAGCTATATGTTCGTGGTTATTCAATATTTCTTCCAATGAATAAGAAGAAAAATGATTGCCTGTTTGGAGATTTAAGAACTCTCTGAATGAAAATCCGCGTAGATTGTAGGAACGGACAATTCCATTCAGCTCTGGATTTTCGTCTTTCAGGCGCATTACAGAAGAACCCGTAAAAACAATTTTTAAATTAGGGTAGCGTTCATAACAAGTACGCAAATCATGACTCCAATGAGGCAACTTGAATACTTGGTCGATAAGCAGCACTTTACCTCCTCGCTTAACGAATTCGCCGGCAAAATCGACCAGACTGCATTGAGAGAAATAGAAGTTATTCATGTTTACGAACAAACATGAGCGATCAAAGCCAAATTTTTCTTTTGCATATTGCAATAAGAATGTTGTTTTACCTACTCCTCGTGTACCTTTGATACCTATCAAGCGAGCACTCCAATCTATTTCATCCATCAGGTCGCGTCGCACAGGGGCATTGGTATGTTCGACCAAATAATTATGTGTTCTGTAAAATACTTCCATGAATCTCTGTTTCTTCGGTGCAAATATAGTAATAGTTCATCAATTTGCAAACTGGAGTTGACAAAATATTCTTTTTTACGTTAACTTTGTATCTTGTAAAAAAGGTGTTTTTATGCGAAACGAAATTTATCTCTTTAACCCGGAAAATGATATGGCTTTAGCCAATTTTACTCCTTATTATAAAGCTCCTTCTGAAATAATTCGTATGGCGAATGATTTATCTGTGCTTCCCGCATGGTATGCACCAGAAGGAAGTATGATAAAAGTAGACTTCTTGTCACGTGTGTCTTTGTGGAGAGAACAGTGTCCGGCGTCAGATTTTCTTCCTGATGTAATATGGAGTGCTGAATGGGAAAATATGCCTTATAAACCATGGGGTTGGAGTCCTTCTTTGCTTTATACTTTAAGGAAGGCTGGGGTAAATGATAGCTTTCTTTTGTCGGATATGCAGATGGGGCAAATAAGAGTACTTTCTGGACGGCAATGTTGTGTGAAAATATTGGAGAGCTTTTCGCGCATGGATGGTTTATGTGGCAAGGCAATGACATGTAATTCTATGACCCAAGTGAAAAAGTATATTACTTCTTTGGAAAGATGTGTCTTAAAAGCTCCGTGGTCAGGAAGTGGAAGAGGTATTATGTACGTGTCTTCTAAGGAATGGAATGACTCTGCTGAGGGATGGGTGTCGCGTGTGTTGCGGGTGCAGGGCGAAATTATGGTAGAACCTTTATATAATAAGGTATGTGATTTTGCAATGGAGTTTTATGCGGACGGAAATGGTAGTGTTAGTTTTGTTGGCTACTCTCTGTTTGATACTGACGCACATGGAAACTACAAGGGGAATTTTTTATTATCAGATGGACAGATGAAAAAGATTCTGTCGCAGTATATACCTGATGAGGTTTTTGATAATGTTTGCCGGACTATGGAAGAAAGTCTTGCCTCGCTGTTGAATAAAGATTATTGTGGGTTCTTGGGAGTAGATATGATGATCTGTTTAGAAGATGGAAGATATTTACTTCATCCTTGTGTAGAGATTAATTTGCGTATGAATATGGGAGTCGTATCACATACGATATTCAATCGTTATGTGCATTGCTTAAGCCATGGTAAGTATATTGTGAAATATTATTCTGAAGATGGAGAGGCTTGGGATGCATTTTGTCAAATGAAAGCAACTTATAAATTGCATTTATGCGATGGTAAACTCGCTGAAGGATATATGCCTCTTACTCCTGTGAAGCAGGATACGCATTATCATGCATTTTTGTTACTAGACAGGACTTAATATTTTTTATTCTTTCCTCCAAAGAATCCCCGTACTCTACGTAATATTTTGATACCGGTCATTAAACCATCATATGCAGCAATACCCATATTGATTTGTTGCATTAAGCTGTCTATTTTGTTCTGACCTTGCTGAGGGGCAAATAATTGTTGTGACAGATTATGCATTCGGTCTTTGGAAAGTTTCAATTCTTCTTGTTTGGCAAGTCTACGTTCTCTGATACTTTCAATACTGTATGTAATAGGCTGTTCTGTTTTCATTGTTTGAAACTTAAAGTGAGTTGTTGGAAGAGTCATCTAAAAATAATCTTGCTAAAAAATTAACCATTGGCTGAAATATTAATTTTTGGCGCAATCTGTAAATTATAAACGCAAGGAATATGAGTATTCCGCCTATAATAGCATATCCGGCAACTAAACTGCCTGTAGCCGATGCTAATACATATACCAGCATAAAAGAAAGGTAGAATGCTGCCATTGTGCCTAATATAATAAGGACAAATATAAGGGTCAGAGTAGATAACAGAATAGTTAGCTTTTCTACTAAGTCTAACTTGACATATTCTCCTTGTAGTTTTAGATATTTCTTTACTTCTTTAAATAATTCAGTTAGATTATCGATGCTTTTATCATTAGCAAACATAGGCATTGGTTTTTAGATGAAGAAAGGCAGACTTTTTCATTCGTTTCTGTAAAAGTCTGCCTTTGGTTTTCATTAATTCGGTTATTCTGCATCTTTTACTTCTGATGCGATTTGGTCTACCAAATCATCCATTTCTTCACGGTTCAGTCGGATTCCCTTTTTACGTAAAAGTTCTGCAATTTTGCTACGAGTATCTTCACCTTTTTCTGGTGCGAATAAAACACCTGCTGCTGCTCCTAATGCTAGTCCACCTAAGAATGCAGCTACTACGTTTAATGCTTTCATAAGTATGGTCTTTATTGTTATTACATTTACAAATATAAGTAAATCTTTGAGATATTATTTCTTTTGTGCGGAAAAAACTTTTATTGCTGCTAATCGTATTTAGATATTAACAGATTTTAATATTATAAGTACTATCAGGTGCTTTTATATTACTACTTTTGCAAGTAAATTTTGAAATGCTGAAAATTGAACAATAAACTTAAATAAAATTTCAGTCAACATGAAAAAGATCGTTGTATTGGGAATGGGATTATGCGTTGCTTTAGCATTCTCTTCCTGCAAATCAAGTGAAAGTGCTTACAAGAAAGCTTACGAAAAAGCTAAACAGCAAGAGTTAGCTGATGCTTCGGCTGCTAGCACTACTACAGAAGCTCCTGCAGAAATTGTAGCTCCGGTAGAAACTGCTCCTGTAGCTCCTGTAACTTCAGCTCCAGTACGTGAAGAAAAGGTAGAATTGGTATCAGGTGAAGGACTTCGAGCATATAGCGTGGTTTGCGGTAGCTTCGGTGTTAAATCGAACGCAGATGGCTTGAAGGCTCAAATGGATAATGAGGGTTATAATGCAAAGGTTGTTTATAATGCTCAAAATAACATGTATCGTGTTATCGTAGAGTCTTTTGATACTCGTAGCGAAGCTGCCCGTGCTAGAGATGCTTTTAAAGCAAAATACCCAAATCGTAAAGATTTCCAGGGAGCATGGTTGCTGTATAGAGTTAATTAATATGGCCGATAAGTAAGAAATATTATTCTATAAAGCGTATTCGAAGCGATAGCATTTAGGCTATCGCTTTTTTTTGTACCTTTGTTCGGCAAAAATGAATAATGTAGTAATTATGAAAATGAAACTAGTAGCTGTGATGGCTCTCATAGCTTTCCCTTTTATTGCGTATGCACAAGAAAAAGTTGTGCCTTTGAAATATGGTAATATGGATCAGTGGGTTACACGTAAGATACATGAATCGGGTGTAATTGGAGGTGATACTAAATTATTATATGAGGTAGGGCCCACAAAAGTAATAGAAGGGAATGAAGCATACGTAAATCAAGGTGGATCTCCTTGGGCAAATTCCAATGTTATGGCAAAAGTTATGGGTATTGTAAAGACAAATACCAGTGTTTATCCGGAGCGTCGGGGAAATGGGTATTGTGCTCGTTTGGAAACTCATATTGAAAGCGTGAAAGTATTAGGATTGGTTAATATAACTGTATTGGCTTCAGGTTCTATGTTTTTAGGAGATATGAAGGAACCTATTACGGGAACAAAAGATGGAGAAAAAGCTTTAAATTCTGGTGTAAAGTTTACTTCTCGCCCTAAAGCAGTACGTTATGATTATAAGGTGCAGATGTCTGGTGAGGCAAATCGTATAAAACAGACAGGCTTTAGTCGTAAAAGTGTTGTTCCTGGACAAGATTGCGCTATTATGACTTGTTTGCTTCAGAAGCGTACGGAAGATGCTAATGGAAATATTATTGCCAAACGTGTGGGTACAGCTGTTGTGCGTTATAGCCGTACTGAAGGATGGAATGATAAGGCTACTTATGAAATAAAGTATGGTGATATAACCCATGATTCTAGCTATGATCCAGAACTCATGAAATTGGGAGTTGGAGGATATTATGCGCGAAATAGTAAAGGCGAAAGTGTGCTAATACAAGAAAATGGCTGGGCAGATTCTGATGAAACTCCTACACATCTGATATTGCAGTTTACTTCTAGTTTGGGAGGAGCATTTGTCGGATCTCCAGGTAATAAATTTTGGATAGATAATGTGTGCTTAGTGTATTAATTAATTTTAGAGGAGGAGGATGATCTTCCTCTTTTTTGTTTTATATGGTCGTAAATATTCGGTGAATATTGGTTAATAAGTATGGCAAAAGTTATTGCGATATATGTTGCTCTTTTATTTTCGTGGTGAAAAAATATAAAAAGCTGCTGGCTGTATGTCCGGTATTCGACAAATTTTGTATTTTTGTCGGCAACTATGAGTAGAATTTTAGCAATAGATTACGGAAGGAAGCGTACGGGAATAGCTGTTTCAGATCCATTGCAGATTATCGCTAGCGGATTGACAACTGTACCCACGCATCAGTTAATGGATTTCTTGTTGAATTATATCAAGCAAGAGCAGGTAGAGTGTATCATTATTGGGCATCCGAAACAATTGAATAATGAGGATTCTGAAAACATGAAAAATATTGTTCCTTTTATAAATCGCCTGAAAAAGATACTGCCTGATATGCCGGTACAGTTGGTTGATGAACGTTTTACTTCTGTTTTAGCGCATCAAACAATGTTGGCTGGTGGGCTGAAAAAAAAGGATCGACAGAATAAGGCATTAGTCGATGAAATAAGTGCTACTATTATTTTGCAATCTTATCTCGAGTCAAGAAGAATTTAAAAACTAAAAAATAAAAAAGAAATGATTTTACCTATTTATGTATATGGTCAGCCGGTTCTTCGTCAAGAGGCTGAAGATATAACTCCAGATTATCCTAATTTGAAAGAACTGATTCAGAATATGTTCGAAACAATGGATCGTGCAGATGGTGTTGGACTTGCTGCTCCTCAGGTAGGCTTGCCAATCCGTGTAGTAGTGATTAATTTGGATGTATTGTCTGAAGATATGCCGGAGTTTAAAGATTTCCGTCGTGCATATATTAATCCACATATCCTTGAAACAGGAGAGGAACTTGTTTCTATGGAGGAGGGATGTTTAAGCTTACCTGGAATACATGAAGCTGTAAAGCGCCCTGATAAAATACATGTTACTTATTTAGATGAAGATATGAATCCTCATGATGAGTGGGTTGAAGGTTATCTGGCTCGTGTAATGCAGCATGAATTTGATCATTTGGATGGTACAATGTTTATTGATCATTTGTCTGCGTTGCGTAAACAGATGATAAAGGGTAGACTTAATAATATGCTGAAAGGAAAGGCGCGGTGTGCCTACAAGGTGAAAACTGTAAAATGATTCGAAAGCTTCTATATATATTATATATAATAGGTGTATATTGGCCATTATCTCTACATGCTCAGATCAATACAGATAGGGTAATGACAATTGGACGAAACGCTCTGTATTTTGAAGATTATGTACTTTCTATTCAGTATTTTAATCAGGTAATAAATGCTAAACCTTATTTGGCTGAACCTTATTTTTATCGAGGTTTGGCGAAAATGAATTTGGATGATTACCAGGGTGCTGAAAATGATTGTACCGAAGCTATCAAGCGTAATCCTTTTGTACCGAATGCATATCAGATAAGAGGTATATCTCGTATTCGTCAGGAAAAGTTTAAAGATGCTATACAAGATTATGAAAAAGCATTGAAGCTGGATCCAGAGAATATTAGCTTGTGGCATAATTTGGCTTTATGTCGGATGCGTGAAGAGGATTATGCTTTGGCAAAAGCAGACTTGGATACGTTGATTCGCATTGCTCCGCGCTATACAGATGCCTATTTGATGCGTACAGAGGTTTCGTTGAAACAAAAAGATACCCTTCAGGCCATGACTGATGCTGATAGAGCCATAGAAATGGATCGTTATAATTCTGATACATGGGCTTCGCGAGGGATGTTGTTTATGCAGCGCGAAAAATATGCTGATGCAGAAACTGATTTAACAGAGGCAATCCGTTTATCTGTTCGAAATGCAGGTTTGTTTATTAATCGTGCATTGGCTCGTTATTATCAAAATAATTTGAGGGGGGCTATGCAGGATTATGATTTTGCATTAGATATTGACCGTAATAATTTTATCGGGCATTATAATCGAGGTTTGTTACGTGCTCAGGTTGGTGATGATAATCGTGCTATAGAGGATTTTGATTTTGTTTTAAAGGTAGAGCCGGATAATATGATGGCAATATTTAATCGCGGTTTGTTGCGTGATAAAACAGGCGACTACTCTGGAGCAATAGAGGATTATACTGCAGTTATAGATGAATATCCTAACTTCTTGACTGGATATCAGTATCGTGCTCAGGCGCGTCGTAAGATCGGAGATTTGAGGGGCGCGGATGAAGATGAGTTTAAGGTGTTGAAAGCTCAGCTTGATGCTCAGAATGGTAAGACTTCTCAGAAACAAACGGCTTCGGCGGATGATAAAACCCGTAAGAAGTCGGATAAAAATATGAATAATTATCGTAAAATTATCGTAGCTGATTCTGAGGATGAAACAACAAAATATAAGACGGATTATCGTGGTCGTGTTCAGGATAGAAATGTAACGATTCTTCCACAACCGATGTTTGCGTTGACATATTACGAGAAAGGTGAGGAGGTAAAGCGACAGATTAACTATTCTAAATACATCGATGATTTGAATAATCGTCATGTGTTGCCATTACGTTTATTGATTACTAATAACGAAACTTCATTGACTGAAGAGCAAGTGAAACTGCATTTTGCATCGATTGATGAGGTGACAGAAAAGATAGTAAAAGATCCGGATAATGTGATGCACTATTATGCTCGTGCTACAGATTTTTATTTGGTGCAGGATTTTGATAACGCATTAAGTGATTTGGATGCAGCAATAGAATGTGATTCAACTTTCTTTCCTGCTTATTTCATGCGCGCACTAATTCATTATAAGCAATTGGAGTATCGTAAACGTGATACTGAAGCAGAGTATGAGATGAAAGTTGATAATAATAGTCAACAGCAAGTTAGAGTTTTAGATTATGCAGCTATTCGTCGTGATTTGGATGAAGTGATTCGTCTGGCTCCTGATTTTACATATGCTTATTATAATCGTGGTAATATCTTGGCTGTGATGAAGGATTATCATGCTGCATTAGTAGATTATAACAAGGCTATTGAACTTGATTCTCGCTTTTCTGATGCGTATTATAACCGCGGACTGACGAATGTCTTTTTGGGTAATAATCGTCAAGGAATACAAGATTTGAGTAAGGCTGGAGAACTTGGTATATTCTCGGCGTATAGTGTGATAAAACGTTTTACTTCGGTGACGGAGACAAAAGATAAATAAAATGTAGAGAATGAGGAATGGAGGTTTTACGGCTACTAGCTTAAAATTCTTCATTCTTCATTCTTTATTCTTCATTTATTTGTTTAATTTTGCGATTCAATAATAGAACAATACAAAAAATTATGATTAAAATAACTTTTCCTGACGGCTCTGTTCGTGAATACAACGAAGGAGTAACTGGTCTGCAAATAGCAGAAAGTATCAGTTCGCGTTTAGCGCAGGATGTTTTGGCTTGTGCTGTAAATGGCGAAACTATTGATTTGACAAGACCTATCAACGAAGATGCTGAATTCGTACTTTATAAGTGGGAAGATGAGCAAGGTAAGCATGCTTTTTGGCATACAAGTGCCCATTTGCTGGCTGAAGCATTACAAGAATTGTATCCAGGAATTCAGTTTGGTATTGGTCCGGCTATTGAGAATGGGTTCTATTACGATGTTGATCCGGGAGAGGCTGTAATAAAAGAAGGTGACCTGCCTGCTATTGAAAAGAAGATGGCAGAGTTGGCTTCAAAGAAAGAAGAACTGGTTCGTAAGAGCATATCTAAGGAAGATGCCTTGAAAATGTTTGGTGAAAGAGGTGAAACTTATAAGTGTGAGCTGATTTCAGAACTTGAAGATGGACATATTACTACTTATACTCAGGGAGCTTTCACAGATCTTTGTAGAGGACCGCATTTGCCTTCTACTGCTCCTATTAAGGCTATCAAGTTACTCTCTGTAGCAGGTGCTTACTGGAGAGGACAGGAAGACCGTAAGCAGATGACCCGTATTTATGGTATCACTTTCCCAAAAAAGAAAATGCTTGATGAGTATCTTGCACTTCTGGAAGAAGCAAAGAAACGTGATCATCGTAAGATCGGTAAAGAAATGGATTTGTTCATGTTCTCTGATACAGTTGGTAAAGGTCTTCCTATGTGGTTGCCGAAGGGAACAGCGTTACGTATCCGTTTGCAGGACTTCTTGCGTCGTATCCAGGCTCGTTACGATTATCAGGAAGTAATGTGCCCGCCTATTGGTAATAAATTGCTTTATGTGACTTCAGGACACTATGCTAAGTACGGAAAGGATGCATTCCAGCCTATTCATACTCCAGAAGAAGGTGAAGAATACTTCTTGAAGCCAATGAACTGTCCTCATCACTGTATGATCTATAAGAATACTCCTCGCTCATATCGCGATCTGCCTTTACGTATTGCTGAATTTGGTACAGTTTGCCGTTATGAACAAAGTGGAGAACTTCATGGATTGACTCGTGTTCGTAGCTTTACTCAGGATGATGCGCATATTTTCTGTCGTCCTGACCAGGTAAAAGATGAATTCTTGCGAGTTATGGATATTATATCTATTGTATTCAAGTCTATGGGACTTGAAAACTTCGAAGCGCAAATCTCTTTGCGTGATAAAGTTAATCGCGAGAAGTATATTGGTAGTGATGAAAACTGGGAAAAAGCAGAACAGGCAATTGTCGAAGCTTGCGAAGAAAAAGGCTTAAAGGCTAAAGTTGAATATGGCGAAGCTGCTTTTTATGGACCGAAATTGGACTTTATGGTTAAGGATGCCATTGGACGTCGTTGGCAGCTGGGTACTATTCAGGTAGATTACAATTTGCCAGAACGCTTCCAGTTGGAATATATGGGATCAGATAATCAGAAACATCGTCCGGTGATGATCCATCGTGCACCTTTTGGTTCAATGGAACGTTTTGTCGCAGTTCTGATTGAACATACAGCTGGTAAGTTCCCGTTGTGGTTGACTCCTGATCAGGTAGCAATTTTACCAATTTCTGAAAAATTCAATGATTATGCAAATCAAGTTCGCTTAGAATTGAAGAAGAGCGACATTCGTGCTATTGTGGATGACCGTAACGAAAAAATCGGTAGAAAGATCCGTGATAACGAAATGAAACGTATTCCGTATATGCTGATTGTTGGTGAAAAAGAGGCTGAAAATGGTGAAGTAGCTGTGCGTAAACAGGGAGAAGGTGATAAAGGAACCATGAAAATTGAAGATTTTGCAAAAAATATTGCAGAAGAAGTTCATAATATGATAAATAAATGGTAACTTTGCAACCGTTTCGGAAGAAAAGTATTTACTTCGCTTCTGAAATCAGGCAAAATAATTTATAATTTTAAAAAGCAAACAAGGAAGAAAAGAATTTTAATGAAGAATGACACTTTAAAAGGGCAACACCGAATCAATGAACAGATTCGTGCCAAAGAAGTACGTATTGTGGGAGATGATATCGAATCAGCTGTATATCCAATAGCTCAGGCTTTGAAATTGGCTGAAGAACATGATGCTGATTTAGTTGAAATTTCACCCAACGCTGTTCCTCCAGTTTGTAGAATTATAGATTATTCTAAATTCCTTTATCAGTTAAAGAAACGTGCAAAGGAACAAAAGGCGAAGCAGGTAAAAGTCAATGTGAAGGAAATACGTTTCGGACCTCAGACTGATGAGCATGATTATAACTTTAAGCTAAAGCACGCTATTGGCTTTTTGCAAGATGGTGATAAAGTAAAGGCTTATGTGTTCTTTAAAGGACGTTCGATCTTGTTTAAAGAACAAGGTGAAGTGTTACTTTTACGTTTTGCTAATGACCTGGAAGAATATGCTAAAGTTGAACAGATGCCGCTTTTGGAAGGTAAGAGAATGACTATTTCTTTATCACCTAAAAAGGCTACAGCTCCTAAAAAAGTTGTAAAACCAGCTACGCCAAAACCAGAAGAAGCTTAACTTAATAGGAAAAAAGAGCGTGTAACGCGCCGGTATAGTGCGTTACCGCCATTCAGTAATAATAATTAAAATTTAATAAGATGCCAAAGGTAAAAACTAACTCCGGTTCTAAAAAAAGATTCGCTCTTACCGGAACAGGTAAAATCAAGAGAAAGCACGCTTTTCACAGTCACATTTTGACTAAGAAAACTAAGAAACAGAAAAGAAACCTTGTACACACAGGATTGGTACATAGTGCTAACCTGGCTCAGGTTAAGGAACTTCTTTGCATGAAGTAATCTTAGTATAAAAAGCGTAAACGTATCATTTTAAATTATCAACCGAATGTATTAGCTTTAAGTTCGATTGTAAAATATCGGCGCTATCATTCAAAAAAGAATTAAAACTATGCCAAGATCAGTAAATCACGTTGCTTCTAGAGCAAAAAGAAAGAAAATTTTAGGTTTAACCAGAGGTTATTTTGGTGCAAGAAAGAATGTTTGGACCGTTGCTAAGAATACTTGGGAAAAAGGTCTGACTTATGCATACCGTGACCGTAAGAATAAAAAACGTAACTTCCGTGCATTGTGGATTCAGCGTATTAATGCTGCTGCACGTTTGGAAGGTATGTCTTATTCAAAATTGATGGGTGCATTGCACAAAGCAGGTATTGAAATCAATCGTAAGGTTTTGGCTGATTTAGCTGTAAACCATCCTGAAGCATTCAAGGCTGTTGTTGCAAAAGCAAAAGCTGCTTAAATAGGAACGATTAACGTATAAGAAAAGAGTATCACTCAAAAGGTGGTACTCTTTTTTGTATATTTATCGAACATATTAAGAGTAGATTGCAGTAGATAATAATAGTATGTCTGTGCCTGCTACATATAAAATAACTGACTAATATTTTGTTTTTTCAGATTAAAGTATTATTTTTGTAATACAAAAATGAAGCCGCACTTGCAGAATCGGGAAACTCATCAAATTATAAGAAATACCGAGAACAGCTTCATCTTCCAATGGCGGGCCACGCCTTCGGGTAGCATTTATGCCGGTGGATTACAAAGGGGGAGAGCACTCAAATCATGTTTATCGGAGTTTCGTCACGCCTCTGGTGCGGCTTTCCTTTTATAGTAAGCGAAGGATTTTATATCGATTTGATATATAATCTTCGCTTTATTTTTTATCATGCTTTTTAGTGATTCCTTGATTTTTAATTGCAGTTTATATGATATTTTATTTTTCTGGAACAGGTAATTCGCGATGGGTGGCTGAATCTCTTGGGAAAAGATTGGAGGATGCTGTAGAGGATATAGCAGATGTGAAAATTGAGAAAGAAGAATATACCCTGCCAGAAGGAGAAATATTAGGGTTTGTTTTTCCTGTTTATGCATGGGCACCTCCTACTATTGTGATGGATTTTATTTCTTTGCTTCGTCTATCTTCAGCTCCTAAGTATGTATTTTTTGTATGTACTTGCGGTGATGATTCAGGTAAGACTGCTGATATTTTTTGTAAAGCAATTAAAGAGAAAGGTTGGGAATGTAACGCAGGATTTTCTGTAATTATGCCTAATACATATGTGTCTTTACCCGGATTTGATGTTGATCCGTTGCATATAGTATCGAAGAAGTTAAGAGAAGCTAAAGAAGGAATTGAATATATATCAAGTAAATTAGCTGCAAGGGCGCGGCTTATCGATTGTTATGAGGGGGCATTTCCATGGATAAAAAGTTATTTAATCCATCCTCTTTTTATGCATACTTTAATGTCGCCTAAGCCTTTTAAAGCAGCAGATTCATGTATTTCGTGTGGCTTGTGTGAAAAGGCTTGTCCTGTGCGTAATATACATTTAAAGGAGAGAGGTAAGCCTGAGTGGGGGAGTCATTGTACTATGTGTCTGGCGTGCTATCATTCTTGTCCGAAGCACGCCATTGAATATAGTTGTTTAACACAGAAAAAAGGTCAGTATCTATTTGATAAGTCAAATAAGGGACTTTAAGGTAAAGTTGGTATATTTGCTTCTACTTGTTTTTCTATGTTATCAGGAAGCTGGGAAAAAAAGTCTAACCCAGTAATTGTTTCTATAGAATCGACAGATACCATATATTTTTCCAGTTTATGATGTCCTGCTTTGTTTTCGAATAGAAATCCCATAGCAACCGGATTTTTGCGGTTATAAATCAATACTACTTTAAAAAAACGGTCGGGTACAGCTACTTTATGTTGCCCGATGCGTTTAGGATTAGAACTGTCATAAATAGGTCCACATACAATATATACATTTCTGTATTTTTTTGCCCATGTTCGGCATTCATTTTCCAAATCTCCCCAATCATCACGATTCAATTTTTGATTTTGAGGGCAAATGTTACTCATATAAAATGACTCTTGCATTGCCTTTTCACTCCATTTCATATCTGCAGCTGGAGCCATATGCCCTCTGTCGTATCCTGAATGAGTGTAATCAGAATGTTCTACCCGTGGTTCGGGCAAATCAGGATCAGGGAGAAATTTACTTTTACGTTCTTCGTTTCCGGTTGTTTCCTGACGTGTCAATTCCCATGCAACCCAATTAGGCACTTTATAGAAATTATTATATGAAATGGTAAATCCTGTGCGATTTAGTCTGATTTCATTACGTTTTTTTATCGTAACAGGTATTTCCAGTTGTGATATTGTACGTTTATCTACTTCTGTTTCAGGAGTTTCTTTTTCTAACTGTTGACTTGTGTTGTCAACAACTTCCTTCATTTGTTGCTGAAGCTGCTTGGAGATGGTAGAGTTGTCTTTATTTTGGTAGAAGTAAAGAACTCCTGCTACAAGAATAATTAGAAGAATAAACCCTTTCAGTGAACCAGTAGAGTTTGTTTTTTTCTTACCCATATGTTATTTAAGTTATGCTAATTTAAAGCGAATGCGGAATATCCCATCTTTATAGTCAGAACTAATAATGCGGAAAGTGCCTATTTCTGAGGTATTTGTAACGTGCTGTCCAATACATAAACATTCGTCATAGTCGCCGACTCGTACAATTCGGACTGTATCAGACGCATTGTCTGGCAGTCGTTTTAAGTCAAATCTTCCAACTGCTTCCTCTTGTGTGATAAATTCTGTTGTGACGGGTAGATGGCGGGCAATTACTTCATTGACAGTTTTTTCAATATTTTCAATATCCTCAACTGAAGGCGCCTTAGGTAAAGCAAAATCAAGTTTGCTTTTCTTTCGTTCGATGTGTGCCGACACAGCGCGTCCACATCCAAAGATGTTTACCATTGTACGGTTTACGATATGTTCGCAAGTATGCATAGGAGGATATTCCTGTTTATTATGCTCATTAAGTAGAGTTTCTTGTTCCATATTTAAATATTATTAGAGAGAAATTTGTGCTGGATGAATCAACTCATTATAAAAAGAAGAAAACAATCCGTATGCAAATATATGCGATTTTTAGAGAAATATCTATAAGAATTTAATCTCTTTACTTATGGGCATAAAAAAGGAGTACCGCTGTACTCCAACCTTTTGTTAACCTTAAATCTAATACTATGAAAAACACATTGCAAAGGTAGGTACTTTTTGTTATTCTACAAACAAAAAAGATATAATTTTCTGCTGTATAACATTGTTTAATATTTGTATCTTATGTAAACCTTTTTATTAACATCTGTTTTACTTATCTTTGCACCTGTTAAAACTGATAATAATATGGCTTTTGAGGCAACAAAAAGAGAATGGGGCGAATTATATGCATTTTTTCGCCTATTGGCAAATGGTTATGTGTATGCCGGTACTTCTGATGTAAAAAAGAATGAGCAACAGTGTATTCCTATAGCTATGGTACAGCGTGAGGAACATGATGGAACGCGTCAGTATGTTATCGAAAAAAATAATATCCATATAAAGGGCGAAAAGATAGATAAGCTTGTTCCTCGCGAGGATTTCGAAACAGTAGCTGAACTAATATTGCATGCTATTCGTAATAGTCGTCAGGATGATGTAACTTCTCCAGATGGAGTAGAAGAATTTCTTGATGAAGTGGCTATTTATGACTTGGAGGCTAAAACTGACGATCGTACCGACTTTAGTGTTGCATTTTACGATGAGTCGGCTCCGCTGACAGGTTTTTGTGTACGTTCGCGCTTGGGTATGATGCTACCATTGCTTGATGGAGGGCGTACGGCTAATTTTAAATTTGAGCAAACAGGAGTAAAATTTGCCGTACCAACAATAAATAAGATTAATGCGGAAGGTGAGGAAGACGACGTCATATCCCGAATGCTGATGATAGAACGTTTAGGAGGAGTTTTGAAATATAATGATGTAGCAGATAAGATATTCCGAAGTAATCTTTCTATGATTGATCTTCACATGGGACGTTTGCTCGCTGAAATGACACGTTTGATGTGGCTGGATGGTATTACGAAAGTATCTGAGCTTACAGAAGCGATAAAACAGCTGAATCCTCTAAAAATAAAGGACGAACTGATAAACAAGCACGGTTTTTATGAGTATAAAATAAAAGAATTTTTATTGGCACTTGCTACAGGTATGCGTCCGGCCAAACTTTACAATGGAATTGAATCAGCTATATGCGGTTTTCTGTTTGTGACAGGTGACGGAGATGTTTTGTGCTATCAGCGTGCTTACCGTCAGGTCTTTGCCGATTTCCTTTTCTATAATTCACGTTTAGAAAAAGGTTCAACAGAGAAAGATAAATATGGATATCTGGAGCGTGAAAATGGAGTTTATTATTTTAAACTGAACCTGAAAATAGGACTCTTGAAACGCTGATTCAATCAAATACTATTATCCGGTAAGAATTTTATGGAATAATTTAGGAAGCTATTTGAAGGGAAAGTTTAAAGGCAATTGATTGGGTGTAAAATGTTATTTTGAACTTTCTGTGTAGATGAAGCGTTGTCTGTATCTTCTTATCGGATAAATTTGTTAGTATAAAATCTGTGGATTTAGATTTATGCTAATATCTTAATTTGATATTATGAAACATATTGAGGATGGCATAAGCATGTCGTGGCTCCTTTTTATTGTTACTTTTATTTTATGACAATATTTCATTTCTCAAATAAGAATCGCACATTGTCGGATGAAGACTTTGAGATAATTTATAAGACTTATTATTCTCGGTTGTACTACTATACTTTTCAATTTATTACAGACGAGGAAAATTCAAAAGATATAGTAAATGATGTTTTCGAAAAAATCTGGATTCAGCGTCATGAGTTGAAATTAGAAACATTGTCTTCCTATCTTTATACGCTTGTTCGTAACAGATGTCTTGACTACTTACGGCATAAAAAAGTAGAACAGCAGTATGCTGATCTTTACGATCTTATCTCACAGAAAGAATTTGATGATTCAGAACTATACGAATATCGAATGTCACGTATCGAGAAAATTATTGAAAAACTAGGAGAACCCACGAAAGGTATTTTTATCCAATGTTATTTTCAGAATAAGAAATATGCAGAAGTTGCTCAGGAGTATCATATTAGCAGTAGTGGCATAAAGAAACATGTTATGAAAGTTTTACGTTTGATACGGAAGGAATTTGATATAGAGTAACTTTGATATTATCCTGATACCATATAATAATTCATTATAATAAAGACTTGTATCATGAAACAAGATTCAGAAGATAAATTAGCTCATGTTTTAGAAGCGTTGGAAAATCCGTCATCTTTTACGCAAGAAGAACTGAAAAGTTTGTTTTCCGATAAAGAATGTTTGCGATATGCACGTACTATATTATATGCTAAAGAATCTTTGGCTCGACAACAGATTCCTCAACCTGATATTGATAAGGAATGGAGAACTTTTGAGCGTCATCATAAAAAAACATCAATTATTCCAATAATAATAGGTCTAGCGATAGCTTCTTGCATTGCTTTGTTTTTTATATTTAGTTTATCCAAAGAAGTTGAAGGAGGATTGCGGGTTTTTGAGGCAACGCAAACAGTGCAGATTGTAAAAGAAGAAACTGTAAATGGAATGACAACAGTTTATGTTCCACGAGGTATGCAAAAACGACTTGAACTTCCTGATGGTACATGTGTTACACTTAATGCAGAGAGTCAACTTACTTACGAAACTTCTCAATTTGGCCAAAACGAACGAAAGGTTATACTACAAGGCGAAGCACTGTTTGATGTTGCAAAAGATTCTCTTCGTCCGTTTATTGTCCAATCTGGTAGATTGAGTACTAAGGCATTAGGTACCGTTTTTAATGTAAAAGACTATTCAACAGAAGAGATGAAAATTACTTTGCTCTCAGGTTCTTTGAAAATTACTTCACAACAAAAGACGGATAGTGTATTTATTCATCCTGGTGAACAGGCTATTTTGACAAACCAACAAGAGTTGCGTACAGTCAAAATACCGCAAACTGAAGATATTACATCTTGGGCTGAAGGTAATTTTTATTTTGATAATCAGACATTGGTTGAAATATTGTGTGAACTGGGACGCTGGTATAATGTGAGTGTAATATTTAAAAGTAAGGATTGTATGAACACTCGTTTACATTTTAAGGCATTTCGAAATGAATCGCTGGCTTCAGTTGTGGAATTATTGAATTATGTCAGTAAAAATCCTGTTGTACTTGAAGACAGAACGATAATTGTTGGAAAATAATTTCCTAAAGTGGTACCCGTTATATTGTGTAATTCGTATTGATAGCAGATATAAATTAAAACAATAATTTTATGAAATTACGGTTAGCACAATCCTTTTGCTTCATGTTGTTGTGTAGTTCTGCCCTGACTGCACAAACGACGCAAGCTATCGATGTTGAATTACACAATGTAACTCTGGCAGAAGCTTTGAAAAAGCTCGAAAACGAAAGTGGCACTCATATCTTGTTCGACTATAAAGATGTTGAGTCTTATCATGTGACTTTTCATGCAAAAGATCAGACCCTCGAGGATATAATAGGGATAATATTACAAGAAAAGCCACTTATTTATACGAAAGTACGTGAAAAAACTTATGTAATTCAGAAATCAGATTCTGTACAAAAGAGGTTGGAATATACACTGTCTGGTTTGGTTACAGATTCTCTAAGTCGCCCTATTGATGCTGCCGTTGTCAGCGTAATAAATTCTCAAACAAGTACTTCTCTAAGTCAAGGTATTACGTCTGATAAAGGTATTTTCAAACTCGCTGCAAAAGGAAATATTCAGTTATATGTCAGTTGTTTAGGTTATATTCCCTTTTTGACCTCTTCTTTTGAGCTTGACCAGGATACTACTTTTCATATTAAACTCCAATCTGCAAGTATACTTCTTGACGATATACTTGTGATAGGTGAAAAACAGACTCCGTCTGTACGAATTGTAAATGGTAATACAGTATTTTTTCCAAAAAATAGTTCTACTTTAGCTGGTAGTTCTGCTTTAGATGTGTTAAAAAAGACACCAGGCATATTGGTAGATGGTAACGATAATATCAGTATAGGTGGGAGAAATGGCGTATTGATAATTTTTAATGGAAAGCCTACTTACATGAAACAGGAAGAACTGGTTTCCATACTGAAATCCATGTCATCGTCTGCCGTAACTTCAATAGAGATTATCAATAATCCTTCAGCTCAATATGATGCCGAAGGATCTGGAGGAATAATTAATATTAATACACAGCAACAGCATTCCGAAGGTTATTCCTTTTCGATAAATAATGGTGTATCTTATTGGGATAATATTCGTCAGAATACTGAGCTAACATTTGGTTATACACATGGTAAGTTTAGTCTAGTAAGTAATTATCATCATCAGTTTGGATATTATAACTTGGATTATGGGATGCGTCGTATTCAGGCGGGGAAAGAATTCTATAGTCCGACTATTGATACAGACAAGAGGAAGACTATTGCCGGAAGTTTAAATTTTGAATATAAATTCAATAAACAAAATCTCGTTGGTGGAGAGCTTACGGCAAATGCCTTGTTTGGGCCTGGGCAGACTATTACAACAACAGAGATCAGAAACTTGGAACAAAATAAACTTGAACAGATTCTTTATGCTAGAAACGAATATTATATGCAAAAAGGGAATCGTTATGGAGCAAATCTCTATTACGTATCAACTCCTAAAGAAGGTGTAAAATATACAGTTGATGCAAATTATGCATGGTTTGATGGTGGCTCTGGTAACTTACAGCCTAATACATACCGATCGCCAGATGGGATGGTTTTGAACGATTTTCTTTATAAATCGGTAAACAGTAGGAATATTCATATTTATGCTTTAGCATATGCCCAGCAACATAAAATTGGAAAAGGTGATTTAAAATCTGGTATTAAATATTCTAACGTTAATGCAGACAATGGTTATAAATTTTTTGAGATAAAAGATAATAAAGAGATAATAGATGTTACGCAATCCAATGACTTTACTTACAAAGAACAAATACTTGCTGCATATTTACTCTATGTATATCCGTTGAATAGTAGGATAAATTTGGAAGTCGGGTTAAGAGGTGAAAAAACTTGGTCTGAGGGAGATTTGTTTACTGTAGATGGAGTGGGTGATAAGAATAACAGAAGAAATTATTTCAATATATTTCCTTCTGTGAGTATGAATTATCAGATAGCAGACGAACAGGCTCTTTCTATCAGTTATGGGAGTAGGATAGACCGACCTGCTTATCAGGATTTGAATCCGTTTGAGTACTTACTGGATGAACTTTCGTATTGGAAAGGAAATCCTTTCCTTATGCCTCAGAAAACTTATCGGATCAGTGCAACCTATAGTAATAAGTATACTTCTGTAACCGCTGCTTATACCTATATGAAAGATTATAAGGCACAGATTACTGATACTCTGTCTATTAACAAAGTAATTATGACTCCTAGAAATATTGGTAAGCAACAACAGTTCTCGATAACCTTTAATCAGGGCTTAACTCCGGTTCAGGGGTGGGAGATGAATTTGAACTTAGTTGGTTATTACGTTTATAAAGATATTGCTTTTGATACGTACCGGAAATTTAAAAAAGATGCTATAGCTGGAATTTTTACCATGATGAATACATTTCGTCTTCCTTGGGAACTCCGATTGGAAATGAATGGGTCGTATGCAACTAAAAGACTTGGAGCCTCAAATGAAAAAATGGATTCAAGTGGATACATTGATATAGCACTTGGCAGGGCGTTTATGAATAAACGGTTAGCTGTGAATTTATCATTGACAGATTTGTTTTGGACTAACAATTGGGATAATTATAGTTCATTTGAAGGTTTTCATCTTTGGAATTGGGGAAAGGGTGAGTCAAGACAAATAAAGCTGAATATATCTTATAGATTTGGAAAAGAAAAGAGTAGAACTCATAAGCAAGACTTTAATGAGTTAGATCGTTTGTAGTTTACCAAACATCATTGATTATTATTTCTTTTTATGAATAACGGAAGAGCCATAGTATTCCTAAAAACAGGTTTACTATGGCTTTTTCTATATCCAGTGAAATTCATTGATGAATTCCCTTTAGTTGCTTTTCTTATTTGCTGTATTTTTCGAGCAATCCAATGGCTACTTCATCGCCCAGTTCTTTAGCCTTTTTCAGATTAGCAATACCTTTTTCTGTCTGTTTCTGCTGAACCTGAATATAACCTAACATACGATAGGCTGGAGCGTTTTGCGAATCAATAGAGATTGCTTTTTCGAGAGCTTGAACAGCTTCTGCTGTTTGGTTGACACGTAAACATACTCCTCCTTTTTCTACCCAGTAATTTACATTTTGAGGATCCAGTTCGATAGCTTTATTAATATCATTTATAGCTTGTTGGAACATGCGGCATTGCATTTCTGCCTGCGTGCGGATCAGATAAAATTCGGCAGAAACTTGTCCCATCATGGCATCATAAAAATCGTTGTAATCTGCTACGGCTCCCCGGAAATCTTTAACAGCTGTTTTGGCTCCCGCACGTTCATACAGGTATGGAGCTGCATCTTTTCCGTATGGTTTATTAAAGCGTGCTACAGCACTATCCATTAGTGCAACGACTTCTTTTTTGTCTACACCTTCCATCAAGTCTTTTGCTTTTGCACTTGAATAGAATGTAGCTGCCGATGCAAGTGAGCTTTTGTTTACCGTATCATAAGCTGTAAAAGCTTCAGCGTATTTCTGCATGGCAAAATAAATATCTCCCTGTACCTGATAATAGATGGGCTGTTGGGTTATCTGGATAGCTGTATTGATTTCATTAAGTGCCCGTTCGAAAGTCCAGTCTGCATATGTAGGCTTGTCTCCTTTATTCAACTGGTAACTGTAAATCAGTTTGGCAATATTATAATGGGCATCATCTTTTTGTTTGGCAATGTCGAGCATCTTCTTCAGATCTTCTTCGGCAAGTGCATTGTGACTGTCATCACCGAAATTTATGTAACAGGTAGCACGGCGCAGATACCCTTCCTGATTCTCTGGATATTGGCTGATGAAATCGTTTAACAATCCCAGGTAACTGTCACGATCGAGTGTAGATGCTGCCATGTAGAGATAAACCAATGCTTGTGATTCATCTTCAGGAAGCCCTTTCTTTATACCGATGGAGTTTAGCGTAAAATCATTTACCGATAGTGCACTGATAGATAGTGATGAAGCATAAGTTACTCCAATAGCATAGCTTTCTTTACTTTCCGGATCAGAATTTTTTTGAATAAGTCCCAGTACTTCGCCATTTCCGTTCATTATCGGACAGCTTACAGTTTTATCTGTCGTTTGCATATTCAACGTATAGTAGAAAGAGTTATTCCCTATCGTGTCAATCTTGGCAATCGTTCCATTCTGTCCGTTGGCAGACTTCTGTGTTGAGTAGGGAAGCAGGTAAACTGTTTCTCCTGGTGTAGCAGCTTGTAATGCTGGTTGTAAAGCTGCTGCCTTTTTGTCGAATTCCGTTTTGAACTTAACGACATCGTAAATGTCGTTTGCGCCCATAATATATTTTACAGGTAGTTCTTTACCATCAGCGGTAACAATGACTGCATGGTCGGCTCCTTTAAACAGACTATAGTCGGAAACTGCTGTTCCCTGTTCATCTATATAGAATCCGTTTCCTGTATTCAGAATTTGATTATCCTTGTTGTAGGTGATAACCGAGAATACAGCCTTTTTGGCCTTATTTGCCCATTTGGGGAGTTCTTGTGAAAATCCTGTAAGGAAAGACATTCCACAAGCTAATATGAGTATTGTCTTTTTCATGTGTCTTTAGCATTTACGTTTTATTCTTCATTTGTGAATCCACGTTGCTTGACAGCTTCGTAAATCAGGATTCCTGCAGCTACAGATACGTTGAGTGACTCGATGGAGCCAAACAGAGGTATTTTTATCCATTCGTCGCATAAAGCAAGATGCTCGTAAGGAACACCGGTGTCTTCTGCACCCATAATGATACAAGTTGGATCAGTATAAGTTGCTTTGGTATAGTCGTAGTCACCTTTTTCGGTTGCTGCTACAATTTTGAATCCACTATCTTTTAAGAACTTGATAGTGTTTGTAAGGTTGTTTTCGCGACATACGGGAATGGTATGCAATGCTCCTGCTGAAGTCTTGATTGCATCGGCATTTACGCTGACACTATTTTTTGAAGGGATAATAATAGCATCTACTCCGGCACATTCACAAGTACGTGCAATGGCTCCGAAGTTGCGTACATCAGTCAGTCCGTCCAGCATGATCAGTAACGGATTTTTTCCTTGTTCAAACAGGAAAGGTACAATGTCTTCCGTACGCTGGTAGGTAATAGGAGAGATGAAGGCAACTACTCCCTGATGGTTTTTCTTTGTAATACGGTTGATACGCTCTACCGGTACACGTTGTACAGGGATGAATGTTTCCTTTAATACAGCAAAAAGCTCTTTCGATAAGTCGCTTTGGATATCTTTTTTTACCAGTACCTTATCGATTTCCTTGCCTGCCTGTATGGCTTCTATAACGGCTCTTACGCCGAATATCATTTCATTTTTTTCAATCATATGCTGTTTTCTAATTTCGTTTAAAGATTTGAATTTCCTTCCAACAGTGCACGTGCATTGTTCAGTGCAGCCTCAGTCAGCGTACTTCCACTTAACATATTGGCTATTTCTTTTATACGCTCGTCATTGTTCAGCAGACGAATGTAGCTGTTTGTTCCTGTTTCTGTATCTTCTTTGTATACCTTATAATGCGCAATGCCTCGTGCTGCAATTTGTGGAAGATGGGTAATGCTGATAACCTGACGGTTCTGGCGTCCCATATCTTGCATGATGAGTGCCATTTTTTCGGCAATAGAGCCGGAAACGCCCGTATCGATTTCATCGAAAATGATGGTCGGTAATTTTACAGCTCCGGCAATCATAGCCTTTAGTGAAAGCATTACACGAGCAATTTCGCCACCGGAAGCAATGGAAGCCACATTTTGTAAAGTTCCGTTTTTGTTGGCAGAGAAAAGGAACGTCACGCTGTCCATTCCGTTGGCATCTGGTTCTTTGCGTGGGGTAAGCTCTACCGCAAAACGTACATTGGGCATACCCAACGGGACGAGTAGGGACTTCATATGCTCTTCTATATGTCGTGCAGAAGCAGTGCGAAGTGCTGTTAGTTGGGAGGCTTGTTCCAATACAGCGTTATACAGCTTCTCCTTATGCTGATTCAATTCGGCAATGCGATCGTCGAATGAAGTAATAGCATCCAGTTGCTGTCGATAGTGTGCTGTTAGCTCGATAAGTGCTTCTGTTGATTCTACCCGGTGTTTCTGCTGAAGGCTATATATCAGATTCAGCCGCTCGTTTACATATTCCAGTCGTGAAGGGTTAAATTCTATTTCTTCTTCAGCTCCAGATAAATCGTGTGCAATGTCTTTCAGCTCAATATAACAGCTGTTCAGCCTTTCAGCCCAATCGGAGGCAGGAGCATATACACGCGATATGGCTTGCAGGGTTTGCATACACTCTTTGGTATGTGAAAGTGCACCGCCTTCATCTCCGTCAATCAGCTGTTTGGCTCTATATAATCCGGCTTTTATCTCTTCCGCATGGCTTAACGTATCTGCTTCTTGTTCCAATTCTGTTTGTTCGCCTTCTTGTAGGTTGGCTTCCTCCAACTGTTCCAGTTGGAAACGAATATAATCTTCGTCTTGGCGACTTTTTTCAGCTTGTGCGATAAAATCATCCAGTTCCCGACATACTTGTTTATAGTCGGTATATACTTGCTGATATTGAGCAAGCTGTTTGTCATCTTGTGCCAGAATATCGAGAATGTTCAACTGAAATCCTTCCTTGTTAAGGAGCAGGTTCTGATGCTGGCTATGCACATCAATCAATTTTTCGCCCAAAAGTTTCATTTGTGCCAGCGAAGCCGGAGTATCATTGATAAAGGCGCGGCTTTTACCATTTATTGAAACCTCCCGGCGGAGGATACATTCTTCTGGATCATATTCGATATCGTTTTCAGCAAAAAAAGATTCCATTCCATAATTTGAAATATGAAAATGGGCTTCGACAATGCATTTTGATGCTCCATTTTTAATCGCTTTTACATCAGCACGCTGTCCCAATAATAATCCGATAGCTCCCAGAATGATAGATTTTCCGGCTCCTGTTTCACCTGTAATAACCGAAAAGCCGGATGTGAAATTGATATCCAGCTTGTCGATTAATGCATAGTTTTGTATGTAAATGGACTGTAACATATGTATTCCTTTCGGTGAGCTTAGTGAAGTATAGAGGCAAGTTTGTCAATAATATCTTCAGCCACTTCCTTTTTCCCTTTTAGTGGATAAGGAGTTTCTCCTTGTCGTTCGATGATGGTAATTTTATTGGTATCGCAACGGAAACCGGCACCTTTATCGTTCAAGGAATTGAGTACGATGAAGTCAAAATTTTTCCGTACGAGCTTATCTTGGGCGTGCAGAATCTCGTCATTAGTTTCTAATGCGAACCCGACCAAGAGCTGATGTGGCTTTTTCTCTTTTCCAAGTGCAGCAGCTATATCCTGAGTTGGCTTCAGACGTAATACCAGATCGTCTTTCTCACGCTTTATTTTATGATCGGCAGTTTGTTCCGGAGTAAAGTCGGCAACGGCAGCACAGAGGATACCTGCATCTGCCTGAGCATATGCTTCTTTGGCTGCTTGATACATTTGCTCTGCACTTTCTACATCTATGCGGTGAATGTTAGGATGAGATACATTCAGGTTTACAGGACCACTGATTAGTGTCACTTCCGCACCACGTTCAGCACAAACTTCTGCCAGTGCATAACCCATCTTTCCGGAAGAGTAGTTGCCGATGAAACGTACCGGATCTATTTTTTCGTAAGTAGGACCGGCTGTTATCATTACTTTTTTACCTTTCAAATCTTCTTGTTTGGCAAAAAAGTCTTCCAGTACTTCCACTATTTTTTCCGGTTCTTCCATTCTTCCTTTACCTACCAAATGGCTGGCAAGTTCGCCCGAAGCCGGTTCGATGATATGGTTTCCGTATGAACGGAGGATATCCAGATTATGCTGAGTAGAGGGATGCGCAAACATATCCAGGTCCATTGCCGGAGCAACGAATACCGGGGCTTTCATCGAGAGGTAAGTTGTGACCAGCATATTGTCTGCAATACCATGTGCCATCTTACCAATGGTAGAAGCTGTGGCAGGAGCTATGACCATTGCGTCAGCCCACAGTCCTAAGTCGACGTGACTGTGCCATGTTCCGTCGCGTTGTGAAAAGAATTCACTGATAACAGGTTTGCTGGTCAGTGCCGATAGTGTAATAGGAGTAATAAATTCTTTTCCGGCCGGGGTGATGACGATTTGTACTTCTGCGCCTTTCTTTATCAACAAGCGTGTCAGTACCGCAGCTTTGTAGGCTGCAATACTGCCTGTAATACCTAATACTATTTTTTTCCCTTTCATTATACTTATTTCACCAATCCGCTTTCGCGCAATCTGATTTTTGTCAATACATTCTTTGTATTCAGTGTAAAGTCTCCGTTTAATATCCAGCCATAGTATCCCGGATCACGCTGTAATACCTCTGCTACAGAGATTCCTTTGTATTTACCGAAATTGAACACTTCTACACCGTTGTCATCAAATACAATACGTCCTGCAAAATCTACATTCTTGCTATAAGTAGAATATTCGGACAGGAATTTGATATCATTTTCCAATACGTCCGGATAATGATCAAGCTGGGCCTTCAGCACCTCATAAGTTGCACGTGTGTCTGCTTCAGCGGTATGGGCATCTTCCAGATTCTTTCCGCAATAAAATTTATATGCAGCTGATAAAGTGCGCTGTTCCAACTTGTGATAAATAACCTGTACATCAATAAATTTACGTTTGGTAAGGTCAATGTCTATACCTGCGCGTAAAAATTCTTCGACAAGCACCGGTACGTCGAAACGGTTGGAGTTAAATCCGGCAATGTCTGCTCCTTCCAGGTCGCGAGCAATGTCTTTAGCTATTTCCTTAAATGTCGGACAGTCGGCAACATCTTCGTCGTGAATACCGTGGATGGCAGTAGAAGCTTCCGGTATATGCATCTCCGGATTGACACGCATTGTTTTGCTTTCCTCGTTTCCGCTAGGATATACTTTCAGGTAGCAAATTTCGACTATACGGTCTGTATTTATGTTCGTTCCCGTCGTTTCCAGATCGAAGAAAACCAACGGGTTCTTTAAATTCAGTTTCATATACAATATTTTTGTTTAAGCTTTAAATAGCTCTGAAGTTAGTTTTTTATCAGTCGTTCAGCATCATCGGCATCAGCAGCATCAGGATATCTTCATTTTCTTCCTGTTCTTCCGGTACGATGACTCCTGCACGCGACGGATCTGCCAGTTCGATAACTACATTTTGTGCAGAAAGATTGTTCAGGATGTCAATCAGGAATGATGACTTGAATCCGATACTCATAGCATTGCCTTCATACTGGCAGATGATTGTTTCCTCTGCAGAGGTAGAGAAGTCGATGTCTTGTGCTGAGATTTTCATCTGATTTTCAGACAGACTCAGTTTGATAAGACTGCTGGCCTGAGAAGAAAATACAGAAACACGACGTAATGCGCTGATAAATGCAGCACGGTCGATGGTTGCTTTATGTGGATTGTTTTGAGGAATTACCGAATTGTAATTAGGGTAACGTCCTTCGATCAGACGGCAGACCATGCGGTAATTTTCTAAAGTGAATGAAGCATTGCGGTCGTCGAAACCGATTTGTACATCACCTTGCTCTTTCGGCAACAGGTTCTTAAGTAGGTTTGCAGGCTTCTTAGGCAAAATGAATGCAGCTTTTTCATCACTATGTGCAGCAAATGTTTTGCAGCGAACTAGTTTATGGCCGTCAGAAGCTACCAGAGTAATGTCTTCCGGAGTTATATCAAAATAGATACCATTCATTACCGGACGCAATTCGTCGTCGGCTGTTGCAAAGATGCTGCGGTTTACTCCACCCATGAGGACATCAGCAGGAATGTTGACTTGTACGGCATTACTGCCCAGTTCCTGTGTTTGCGGATATTCGTCTGCATTCTGTCCCATTAAACTATATTTACCGTTTTGGTATTGTACAGTGATTTCCAAATTGCTTGGGTTAATTTGGAAACTCAATGGTTGTTCAGGAATTTCTTTCAGAGCTTCCAGTAGCGTTTTTGATGAAACGGCAAGACGGCCGTCGCCATCGAACTCGTTCACTTCGATGGAAGTAGACAATGTGGTTTCATTGTCGGAAGCAGTCATTGACAGTGTTCCGTCTTGTAATTCCAGAAGAAAACAATCTAATATCGGTAATGAGTTTTTTGAGTTGATAACACGACTGATAGCCTGTAAGTGGCTGAATAAGGCTGTACTTGAAACAATAAATTTCATGGTCTTTCGTATATTAATTATTTTCTAAATTATATCAAAATATGTCTTTCGGACGAATGTTTTTGTCCGGATAATAAAGCACTTTGCAGTGTGCTGTTAATCTTGCCAAAGTTACGAAAAGATTGTAGATGCATTGCAAAAAAGAGGGTAAAAATTAGTTTTCTTCTTCGGAAAAGCGTAATTTCGTGACCGATTTAAAAACTTAAAATATGGAATTAGCAGGAAAAGTTATAGCAGTTCTTGAACCCAGAGGTGGTGTTTCTAAGAGTGGTAATGAATGGAAGGTACAGGAATATGTCATCGAAACTCACGACCAGTATCCTCGTCGGATGTGTTTTGATGTGTTTGGGGCAGACAAGATACAGCAGTTTAATATTCAGGTAGGTGAAGAATTGAATGTCTTTTTTGATATAGATGCTCGTGAATGGCAGGGACGTTGGTTTAATAGTATCCGTGCCTGGAAGGTAGAACGCGTTTCTGCTGCTCAGCAGATGCCGCCTATGGATGCTCCTTTCCCTCCGATGAATGCTGCACCGGCTGCTCCGGTTGACTTTGCTGCATCGGATGAGAAAGATGATTTGCCTTTCTGATCATTCTTCTGTTGAAAAATATTACGGGCTCATGCAGTATGCTTTACAAAGAAAGCGGTTTGCATGAGCCCGTCTGTATTATAAGCTGTATGTTCCTTTATTCAAAATCGGCAGGGTAGGCCAGTAGTTGATACATGATAGCTTTTGCCATACGGTAGTGTCCTTTTGCATTAGGGTGAAGGCGGTCAGTCACTTCATCGTGGAAATATTGGGCATGGGTGTCAAACATTGGATATAATCCGCTGATGCTGTTTAAATCTATTACTGGAACAGCCCATACGTTTCCGGCTTCCTTTATGACGTTTACATACTCGTCTACGTATAATCCTAGTTTATTGGGAAAGGCTTCCTCTGGCTGAATGTTTTCATTGCTGAAACGTGCTTGAGCCCGGTGTATCGGAGTCATTAAAATAATTTGTTTGTCGGGAAAGTTTTGTTTCAGGTAACTGAGGACTTCATTGATTCTACCACGGAATGTATTGCTGTTCAGATCGGTATTTCTTCTCTTGCGTACTTCTTTTCCTCCACCTTTTACAGTTGTTTCTTCGTAGCTGAACGTATACCATTCTCCTAAGGGAACTCCGGCATTATAATCGTTTGTCCCGGCAAAGATGATAATGGCATCTACTTCATTTCCGATTTCTGCTTTCAGCCTCTGTGCTTGTTTCAATACACCGTTCCATTGATTGCCATTGATGCCATAAACCAGCGGTTCGATCCCCAGCATTTCTGCCAGATATTGCCAATAATTTTTGGTGGTTCCTACATGCTTTTTATCGGTGATGGAATCACCCAGGAAGGCGACTCTTTTTCCTTTCCATTGACTCTTTTGTATGTTTGTCGATGCTTTTGGCTCATCTGTTATTGCCATACAGGGACTTGTCTGGGTACTCAAAAGTAGTCCCGACAGAAGATATGCCATATATTTTGTGTACATGATGTTTCTTTTGTTTCTGGATACTAAAATGAGGTGAAAAATAAAGCACAGATTTCACGAATTTATCAGATGTTTTTACCTGAAAGGAACTCGTGTAATCTGTGCTTGGACTGGGATATTATTCTTTTATTCCCACTCGATTGTGGCGGGTGGTTTTGAAGAAATATCGTAGCAAACGCGGTTTACGCCTTTTACCTTGTTGATGATGTCATTTGACACTTTTGCCATGAATTCGTAAGGCAGGTGAGCCCAGTCGGCAGTCATGGCATCAGTACTTGTGACAGCGCGCAATGCAACGGCACGTTCGTAAGTACGTTCATCACCCATTACACCAACGCTTTGTACTGGAAGCAGGATAACACCAGCTTGCCATACTTGATGGTAAAGAGCAGTTTCATTACCGTTTGCATCTTTTACTTTCCAATCGCGCAAACCTTGGATAAAGATATCGTCGGCGTCTTGCAGGATACGTACTTTTTCGCGTGTAATATCACCGAGGATACGTACGGCAAGTCCCGGTCCCGGGAACGGATGACGAGTGATAAGATGCTCTGGCATGCCTAATTCACGACCTACACGACGAACTTCGTCTTTGAACAGCAGGCGAAGAGGTTCGCATAGTTTCAGGTTCATTTTTTCTGGCAAACCACCTACGTTGTGGTGGCTCTTGATTACAGTACCTGTAATTGACAGAGATTCGATGCAGTCAGGATAGATAGTTCCCTGAGCCAGCCATTTTACATCTTGTATCTTGTGAGCTTCTTCATCGAACACATCGATAAAGCCTTTACCGATAATCTTGCGCTTGCGTTCCGGTTCGGTTACGCCTGCCAGTTCACTGAAGAATTTTTCGCTTGCATCTACACCGATAACGTTCAGACCTAGACATTCGTAATCATGAAGAACATTCTTGAACTCATTCTTACGCAACATACCATGGTCTACAAAAATACAGGTCAGGTTTTTACCGATCGCTTTGTTCAGCAATACGGCTGCTACTGATGAGTCGACACCGCCACTCAGACCGAGTACAACCTTGTCGTTGCCCAATTGCTGTTTCAATTCGGCTACGGTTGTTTCGATAAATGATGCAGCACTCCAGTCTTGCTTTCCGCCGCAGATGTCAACCACGAAGTTTTTCAGCAGTTGAGTACCATCTTCGCTATGGAATACTTCCGGATGGAATTGCACACCCCAAAGTTTTTCTCCTTTAGCCTGATAAGCTGCTACAGCAACTTTGTCGGTAGAAGCGATGATTTCGAAATTTTCAGGGATAGCTGTGATTGTATCTCCGTGACTCATCCATACCTGAGAGTGTTCACGGATACCTTTCAACAAGGGATTCTCATGATCGAACGTTGCCAAGTGTGCACGGCCATACTCACGAGTATTGGCAGGTTCTACCTTTCCACCGTTGGTATAAGCCATAAACTGTGCACCATAGCAAATACCTAAAATAGGATATTTGCCTCGGATATCGGTCAGATCAACCTTGAAAGCCTTTTCATCATAAACAGAGAATGGGCTTCCTGACAGGATAACTCCGATAACCGACGGGTCATTGTGTGGAAACTTGTTGTAGGGAACAATCTCGCAATACATGTTCAGCTCGCGTACACGGCGGCCGATAAGCTGCGTGGTTTGTGAGCCAAAGTCGAGAATAATAATTTTTTCCTGCATATATTTATTCTATCTGTAAGATTTTCTATGCGTGCAAAGATACTCATATTTTTTTATAAATACTACAAGTGCTTTGCAAAAAACCTGGGCATGTTTTATGAAAAACATCTCGATATTTTTTTATTTTTTGTACGAAAGTAGAAAACCTTTGTACAAAATTTTTAGAGATATCGAGAACTTTTAGTTGAAATATCCAGAGGCAGGCATTTTTGCTACAAAATATACGGAAATGAGGATATGGAGTATGTAGAGGGATAATTTCTTCTTGGCATAATATAAATAAGGTGTAGAAAAAAGTCTGGTTAGAGAACATGTAGAGAGGGCTTTTGTCTTTTCCTAAAAAGAAATAAATGTATCAAAAACTTTGTAACGTATGTTTTGAGGATGCATTGTGTAGAAGGTTTTGCTGGATGAAATTCAATCAACGTGTAAACTATGGATTGCAAAATGCTATAAAACATCCTTTCTTACTGAGGCATCAAGGAAATTTGCTGAAAAAACGTCTTGATTTTTTCTTAATTTTAATACTTTTCGTGCCTAAGTTCAAAAAGAAATTCTTATTTTTGCAACGCAATCGGGAAAGAACGGATGATATGATTCTGAAATTTCCAGTGATTGATTTTGAAAAAGCGAGTGTTTTAAAATTGTATTATAAAACCTTTAAAATTTAAACAAAATGATTAAAGTAGGTATTAACGGTTTCGGTCGTATCGGCCGTTTCGTATTCCGCGCAGCTCAGAACAGAAACGATATCCAGATCGTAGGTATTAACGACTTGTGCCCAGTAGATTACTTGGCTTACATGTTGAAATATGATACTATGCACGGTCAGTTCAACGGAACTATCGAAGCAGATGTTGAAAACAGCAAATTGATCGTTAACGGTAAAGAAATCCGTGTAACAGCTTGCAAAGATCCTAAAGAATTGGCTTGGAACGAAGTAGGTGCTGAATACGTAGTAGAATCTACTGGTTTGTTCTTGACTAAAGAAAAAGCTCAGGCTCACTTGGAAGCTGGTGCTAAATATGTTGTAATGTCAGCTCCTTCTAAAGATGACACTCCAATGTTCGTTTGCGGTGTTAACGAAAAGACTTACGTTAAAGGTACTCAGTTCGTTTCTAACGCTTCTTGTACTACTAACTGCTTGGCTCCTATCGCTAAGGTTTTGAACGACAAATGGGGTATCACTGATGGTTTGATGACTACAGTTCACTCTACAACTGCTACTCAGAAAACTGTTGACGGTCCTTCTATGAAAGACTGGAGAGGTGGTCGTGCTGCTTCTGGTAACATTATCCCTTCATCTACTGGTGCTGCTAAAGCTGTAGGTAAAGTTATTCCTGAATTGAACGGTAAATTGACTGGTATGTCTATGCGTGTTCCGACTTTGGACGTATCTGTAGTTGACTTGACTGTTAACTTGGCTAAACCAGCTACTTACGCTGAAATCTGCGCTGCTATGAAGGAAGCTTCTGAAGGCGAATTGAAGGGTATCCTGGGTTACACTGAAGATGCAGTTGTTTCTTCTGACTTCTTGGGTGACACTCACACTTCTATCTTCGATGCTAAAGCTGGTATCGCTTTGACTGATACTTTCGTTAAAGTTGTTTCTTGGTATGACAACGAAATCGGTTACTCTAACAAAGTATTGGATTTGATCGCTCACATGGCTTCTGTAAACTGCTAATCAGTTAATTAAAACCATATAGCGAAAGCCGCTCGGATTTCCGAGCGGCTTTTTTTGTTGTATGCAAGTTTGTTTTCTTTCTTTGTATGTTAAGTATTTAAATTCTCCTCTGAAAATGATGTCTTTGGGTGTTCTTGTATTATTATCGTAAAGGGTATATTATAGATTGAGAAGCCCATTTATTGATATTGTCAGCATAAGATAAGTTTGCTGATTTGTAGCATGTTTATTCTTAGGTTAGGAGATATCCCTTTTAAGAAGATCTTTTATTGGAAAGGAAGAGGAGAGAGAAGAGAGAATTTGGGGTATAAAAAATATTATTGCTGTCCGATAAAATCGATTGAATATAAAAGAATATCGCTCGGCCATTGTATATTCAATGGTCGAGTCTTATTTTGTTATTCCAAGCCCCTTCAAAAAATAGATAGTTGACAATCTTCTTTCTGTCTCACGTCCAGAAGAGTTTCCCAATCTTTTTCCGGATGATTGAAAAGGCTGTAGAAATCTACATAATACATAAGTGTAATCCTCATCATTGTTGCAAGACCGGAGAAACTCCATGAACGAGTCAGTTTCTTTTTCATTACCATAAGCAACAGATTGGCTATAAGTGTCACCCAAATCTGTATTTTAATCGCATTTGCACTTTCCCCATAGAAGTATTTTAAGGGAAAGTTCTGTTTTATTTGCTTGAAAAGCAGCTCTATTTCCCAACGTTTGTGGTATATTCCTATAATCTCGTTTGGATCTGATTCCATATCGTTTGTAAGCAATGAAACCAGTTTGTGCTTTTTAATATCAACATAGGTAATGATACGGGCATGATGAATCAGAATTGTACCATCCTTCAGCATTTTTGAGAATGTTACATTTTGTATACGTACCTCCATAAAGCCTTTATCATTCTGGTACATACAGTCCTCTATAATGTTGTATTTCAGGTTCTTCTTCATTTTTGTTACATACATAACTTCTCTTTGCGTGAGTGTTTCCAGTTTCTCATAATCAATGTATGCACGGTCCATGGCAATTATGTCACCTTTGTTCATTACTGACGGTCTTAACATGAAGGAATCGTTGGTTGCTGCCGAAGTGAACTTTATATCTGAAGGAACTCCTTCGTTGGCGTGTATGACAGTGTGTACCTTTATACCTCCTTTCTTCTTGCCAGTCTTGGGATGACGTCCCACACCCTTGAACAGGAGATTGGAGAACAGAGTGATAGTGGTGGAATCAATAATCTGAAGACGCTTCATCCAGACTTTATCCCTGTTCTTGCGGCTGTCCGAGGAAAGTATATTTCTGTATGTAGTGTATAAGTCACGATAGATGGACTCAAATATAATTTCCGGCCGTCGTCTGTTGG